>Ga0164297_10000508_pt1 | contig 47669 bp, 43 predicted proteins | sample GEODES058metaG_FD_113539 | JGI IMG/M metagenome (GOLD analysis project Ga0164297, IMG submission 113539) | Dystrophic lake water microbial communities from Trout Bog Lake, Wisconsin, USA - GEODES058 metaG | ecosystem: Environmental > Aquatic > Freshwater > Lake | place: USA: Trout Bog Lake... | reverse complement strand
TTCCAGGAGCCGACCTGATAGGTCCAGCCTTTCGTCTTTGCGGCGAACTCGGCGGCCGGCTTGGCGCCGTCGCCCTTGCCGGTGGCGGCGAACTGCACCCAGATATCCTTGTCCGCCTTGTAGATGTCGGCGGTGACCTGCATGCCGTCGGTGAGATCGATGATGGCGTTGCCGATCTTCTCGCCGACCTGCCTGGTCGCGGGCTGCACGTCGGTCAGGGTCAGGCTGTCGAGCGCACGGGCAACTTCCTCGACGCGGTAGTCATCGAGCTTGGGATGATCGACCGGCGATTTGAGAACGAGCTTGTCGCCGTCACGGGTGAATTCAAGGGTTGTCTCGCCGCGGGTGGAGAGCACCTGCGCGACCTTGGCCGGGGGGATGCTGGCGATGTCACGCTCGAACCAGAGTTGCGGATCGGCATCGACGGGGAGGCGGCCTTCGGCAAGCCAGGACTGGGCCTCACCGGGACGGCGGATGAAGATGGTCTCGGGCACATTGCCCTGTGTGCGCACGCGGCGGTGGCCGACGATGAGTTCGGCGATGGGTTTGCCGGCGCTGTCGAGCAGTTTCAGCAGCGAGGCGGTGCCGGTGGTGGTGACGGGATCTTCGACGCCGAGGCGGGCGTATTGCGCGGGATCCGCCGTGCGCGCCTCGGTGAAGCGCAGTTCGGTCATGCCGGTGAGCAGCTCGCGCAGTTTGTCGGACTGCACCGGAAAGCCGGCACGATCGACGAGACCCCATTTGCCGTCTTGCGGCGCGAGCGCGAGCGTCTGTCCCTTGGTCGAGACCTCGAGGCGCGCGACCTGCCCGAGCTTGGCGGCCAGGCCTGGGAAGACCAGCGTTCCCGCTGCGGCTTCGAGCTGTGCCGGCGCGTTGGAGCGCACGCCGAATTGCCAGGCGGCCCCAAGCGCGATGACGCCGACGACGGCGAGCGCAATGCTGGTGGATTGCTTCATGACCGCTTCCTCACGCCCGCGCCTGCGCGCGCTGCCGCCGGCGGACCACGCCGAGGCCGATGGCCAGAACGGCAAGGATGGCGGGGACCACGACGATATTAAATATCCGCAACATGGATTCGAGCCGCAGGATGTCACGCCGGAGCTCCAGCTGGACGTTGCGGAGTTTCACGCGAGTGGCGGTGACATCCTTGCGGAGGTCGTCGATTGCGGTGCGCTGCTGCTCGGAGATCACCGCGTTGGCGCCGTTTTCGCCGCGGCCGGTGCGCAGTGTGGTCAGCTTCTTCTGCGTCTCGTCGAGATGTGCCTGCAGCTCACGCTCGGTCTGCCGGTAGCGGGCCTCGGCGTCGCGCTGCATGCCGTCGACGAGATCGAAGGGGCGCAGCGAGGACCCGCGGCTGCGCAGGCCGATCAGCGCGTCGCCGCCGGCGAGCGTGCCCATCAGGTTGGCAACGAAGGCGCCGTTGTCGCTGAAGGGCGTCGCCTCCTGCTGACCGAAGAAATCCTGCACGCGCACCCAGAAGCGGTCGGCCAGGATGTCGCTGTCGGCGATGACCACGAGGTTTGCCGGTGCCGCGGTCTGGGCGATGTGGGCCGGGAAGTTCTCCGGCCGCTTGCTATCCTTCGGCGGCTCCGGGGGGGCCGCGAAAGCCGATTTCAGGGTACCGCGCACCCGCGCCGCAATGACGTAGGGGCCACCCTCGCTCTTGAAATCGCCAAGGATCTGGCCGGGATTGGGCATGGTCTTGATCTTGTCGAGCGGAATCAGACCGGCTTTGGCGCTGGTTGAGAGCAGCGGCGTAAAGGTGATGTCGGCGCCGTCCTTCTTGCGGATATAGCCGGGCGAGGCGACGGTCACCTGGCTGAGATCGGCCGTGGCGGGGTCTTCGTGATTGAGGCCGTCGCGGATGTTGTACCAGGCAACGTAGTCGACCGCCTGGACCCGGTCGCCGGGGCTTGCGCGGACGCGCCAGGCGCCCGTGATGTCGCCGACCACCTTGGTCGGGTCGTAGTCGATGCCCCAGGCGGCGAAGAGCTTGGCGAGGTCGGAGGCGGTATCGGCGGGCGGCTGGCCGGTCTGCGGGTTCGGGGTCGAGGCCTGGCCTTCGCTGTGGGGGTCGACCATGACCATCAGGCGGCCACCGCGCATGACGAACTGGTCGATGGCGTAGAGCGCGTTCTCCGAGAGGTTCTGCGCGTGGGCGACGAGGAGGACCTGGATGTCCGGATCGATCGCCTGCACGTCGGGCTGGACATTCTTGACGGTGAAGGTCTGGCGCAGTTGGAGCATCGACACCCAGGGGGCGCCGGCGCCGGGCTGGTTGCGCATCATCATCATCATGCGCGGATCACCGTCGAGTGGCAGCGAGGAGAGCACGCCCATGACGGGGCGGGTGGGGTTCGAGAGTTCGTAGATCAGCTTTGTCAGATCGAATTCCAGGAAGCGCTCGCGCTCGGGCTGGAAGAATGGAATCGAGCGCTCGTCATCGAGAAGATTCGACGCCGCGAGACCGAAATAGACCTGCTCGCCGGACTGGTCGATCGGCACGCCCTGCATGCCATAGGCCAAGGCCCGGTCCTCGGTGTCACTGAAGGGTTCGGGGTCGTAGGTCTCGAGCTTTATCTTGCCGTTGGCGACGGAGGCATATTCGCGCAGCATCTCGCTGACGCGGTCGGCATAGGCGCCGTAGACGGGAATGCGTCCGCCCAGCGCCCGGGAATAGTAGAGCTTGAGTGTGATCGGCTCTTTCAGCCCGGCGAGGATTTTCCGTGTGCCGTCGGCCAGCGTGTAGAGCTTCTGCTGCGTTAGATCGACCTGCACCCGCCCCAGCCGCGTCTCGGCGAGAACGTTGATACCGATGAGGATGGCGAGAACCGCGACGATGCCGAGAAGGGAAGATGAAAAACGGCGCATGGCGATCAGTCCGCCTTCCGGTGTTCGACGATCACCGTGTTCAGGAAGAGCCAGAACCCGATGAAGGACGCGAAGTAGATCAGGTCACGCAGCGCGATGACGCCGCGGGTAAAACCCTGGAAGCGCTCGGCGACCGAGAGGCGACGGGCGATTTCGGCCAGCAGGGGGGACGATTTGGCGAGGAAGTCGGTGACCAGCGGGTAGGAGGCGACGGCGAAGAGGAAGCAGACGGCGACGCCGAGGACGAAGGCGATGACCTGGTTTTTCGTCGCTGCGGACAGTGCCGAGCCGATGGAGAGGAAGGCGCCGGCGACCAGCAGGCCGCCGGCATAGCCGGTGGCGATGACGCCGTTGTCGGGTTTGCCGAGGATGTTGACAGTGATGATGAAGGGGAAGGTGAGGGCCAGCGCGATGGCGCAGAAGGCCCACGCGGCCAGGAACTTGCCGACGACGGCCTGGCCCTGGGTGATCGGCAGGGTAAGCAGCAATTCGATGGTGCCGAGGCGCCGTTCCTCGGCCCACAGGCGCATCGTGAGTGCCGGGATCAGCAGCAGGTAGACCCACGGTAGAAAATTGAAGAAGGGCACCAGGTCGGCCTGGTTGCGATCGAAGAAATTGCCGAGATTGAACGTCAGCACACCCTGCAGCGCCAGGAAGATGACGATGAAGACGGCAGCGACGGGGGTCGCGAAATAGCCGGCGAGTTCGCGCCGGGCGATGATCCGGACCATGCGCATCTCAGGCCGCCCTCGGTTGGGTCATGGCGCGGAAGGCGTCGTCGAGCTTCCCGCTGGGGTGGCGCTTTTCGAGTTCGGCCGGCGTGCCGTCGGCGACGATGCGGCCGTTGGCGATGATGATCGCGCGGGTGCAGAGCGCGTCGACTTCTTCGAGAATATGGGTGGAAATCACGATCGCCTTCTCGGGGGCCATGCGCGCGATCAGCTCGCGCACCTCATGTTTCTGGTTGGGGTCGAGCCCGTCGGTCGGCTCGTCGAGCACCAGGACGGGCGGATCGTGCAGCAGCGACTGGGCGAGGCCGACGCGGCGCTTGAAGCCCTTGGAGAGGGTCTCGACGGGCTGCAGGCGGACGCCGGCCAGCGTGGTCAGGCCGATGGCGTGCTCGACGCGGTCGGCTGCCTCGCCGCCGGAATAGCCGCGGACGGAGGCGACGAAGCGGAGGAATCCGGCGACGGTCATGTCGGGATAGGTCGGCGCGCCCTCGGGCAGGAAGCCGAGCATGCGGCGCGCGGCGACGCTGTCCGCTTGGACATCGTGGCCGCAGATCCGCGCCGTGCCGGCGGTCGGCGTCATGAAGCCGGCGAGCATGCGCATCGTCGTCGATTTCCCGGCGCCGTTCGGCCCGAGAAAGCCCAGCACTTCGCCGCGTTCCACCTGGAAAGACACGTTATCCACAGCCGTGAACGTGCCAAAACGCTTCGTCAGACCCTCGATCTCGATCAGGGCAGTCACCCGCGATTCCCCCGGTTGTCGTGCAATCGGCCAGTGAGATAGCGCAATCGCCCGGCAAAGCAAGACGGGTGGGATGGGCGAACATGGCGAAAATGACTGCAATTTCATCCGTTGCAGTCCCGCAAGGCAGCCGATGCGATCGGCCGCGTCTCAGCCGGAGTGCAGGGTCCGGAACGCGGCGGTGCGGTCGAAGAGGCGGAGCAGGAGGCGGGCGGCTTTGCCCCGGTCGGTGGTGTTGAGGCGGGGGTCTTTCTGCAGCAGCAGCTCGGCGTCCTGCCTGGCCATGAACAGCAGGTCTTCGTCGTCGATGGGGTCGGCGATCTTCCAGCCGGGCATGCCGGATTGCCGGGTGCCCAGCAGGTCGCCGCCGCCGCGGAGGCGAAAATCCTCGTCGGCGATGCGGAAGCCGTCGTCGGTGTCGCGCAGCAGGAGCAGGCGGCGTTTTGCGAGTTCCTGCAGGCCGTCGTCGTGCAGCAGGAGGCAGAAGCTGGCGGCGGCGCCGCGGCCGACGCGGCCGCGGAGCTGGTGGAGCTGGGCGAGGCCGAAGCGTTCGGCGTGTTCGACGACCATGACGCTGGCTTCGGGGACGTCGACGCCGACCTCGATGACGGTGGTGGCCACGAGGATGCGGGTGCGGCCGGCGGCGAAGTCGGCCAGGGCCGCCTCGCGCACGGCGCTATCCTGGCGGCCGTGGGCCAGGCCGACGGCGGCGCCGAAGCGCAGCTTGAGGTCGGCGAAGCGGTCTTCGGCGGCGGCGAGGTCGAGCTCCTCGTTTTCGGCGACGAGGGGGCAGACCCAGTAGACCCGTGCGCCTTCGTCGAGCTTGCGGGCGACGGCGTCGGTGACGTCGCCGAGGGTGGAGAGGGAGTGGAGCGTGGTGCGCACCGGCTTGCGGCCGGCGGGTTTGCCGGTGAGGCGGCTGACCTGCATTTCGCCCCACTGGGTGAGCAGGAGGGTGCGCGGGATGGGGGTGGCGGTCATGACCAGCACGTCGGTGGCCTCGCCCTTGGCGCCAAGGAGCAGGCGCTGGTCGACGCCGAAGCGGTGCTGTTCGTCGATGACGGCGAGGCCGAGGTCGTGGAATTCGACGCCCTGCTGCACGAGCGCGTGGGTGCCGATGACGATGGGCAGGGTGCCGTCGGCGAGGTCGGCGAGGATTTTCTTGCGCGCCTTGCCCTTCACCGCGCCGGTGAGCAGCGCGACGGGGACGGGGGAGATGCGTTCGAGGGTGCGGAGATGCTGCTGCGCCAGGAGTTCGGTCGGCGCCATGATCGCCGCCTGGGCGCCGGCTTCGACGGCACGGAGCATGGCCAGCGCCGCGACCAGGGTCTTGCCGGCGCCGACGTCGCCTTGCAGCAGGCGCAGCATGCGGCGGGGGGCGGCGAGGTCGGCGTCGATTTCTCCGAGCACGACCTCCTGCGTGGCGGTCAGGCGATGGCCGAAGGCGGCGAGGGCTTTTCGGCGGAGCGCGCCATTTCCCTCCAGGCTCCGCCCCGGCCGGTCGCGCACGCGGCGGCGGACGACGGCGAGGGCGATCTGGCCGGCCAGCAGTTCGTCGTACGCCAGGCGGCGGCGCAGCAGGGCAGGGGGGGGCTCGGTCGGGGTTTGCAGGGCGACGAGGGCCTCGCGGAAGCCTGGCCATTTCTCGCGCCGGAGCAGGGCGGCATCCTGCCATTCCGGGAGCGTCGGCACCCGCCCGACGGCTTCGGCGACGGGGCGGCGGAGGTGCCAGGCGAACAGGCCGGCGGTGAGTGGCCAGACCGCCTCGATGTCGGGGAACTGGCCGGGGCGCTCGGCGGGGACGACGTGGTCGGGGTGCACGATCTGGCCGCGCTCGTCGATCTTGCCGGAGACCAGGACGCGGCCGCCAACCGGCAGGCGGGCGGCGGGAAACTGGCGGAAATAGACCAGCTCGGCAAACGCGGTGCCGTCGGTGACGACGACGCGGGTGGGCTGGCGGGCGTTGCCCGGCGGTTCGATGCGCACGACCTCGACCGCCGCCGTTACGACCGTGCCGGGGAGGGCGCCCTTGAGCGCGGTGCGGGCCCGGCGGTCGAGATAGCTTTCCGGCAAGTGGAATAGCAGGTCGATCACCCGATCGCCGCCGGCCGCGCGCGCGATCAGCCTGGCGACGGTCTCGCCGACGCCGCGCAGGCTGGTCAGGGGTGCAAAAAGCGGGATGAGGCTGTCGGTCTCCACGGGCTGACACTGCGCGGGGCGGCGCGTATATGACAACCCGTCCATGACCGATCCCTCCTCCCCCGGCCCTGACGTCAGGCGCCGCCGCATTCTCTTCCGCGCCACCCACCGGGGCAGCCACGAGACCGATATTCTCATCGGCGGCTTCGTGCGCGCCCGGCTGGCCGATTTCACCGACGCCGAGATGGACGCGCTGGAGGAGATCATGGAGCTCCCCGACACCGACCTCGCCGACTGGCTCACCGGCCGCCGCCCCATACCGCCCGATTGCGATTCGCCCCTGCTCCGCCGGATCCGGGACGCCGCGGGGAAATGAGCGCCGTCACCGTCTATGGCGCGCCCGAGGGCTGGGATGCCGTCCTGCTCGCCCGCCGCGCCGCAGAACATCCGGGCCCGCTCATCCACGTCGCGCGCGACGACGCCCGCATGGCGCGGCTGGCCGAGGCGCTCGCCTTCTTCCTGCCCGATGCCGAGATTCTGCGCTTCCCCGCCTGGGACTGCCTGCCCTACGACCGTGTCTCGCCCAACCCCGAACTGGTCTCCGAGCGCATCGCGACCCTGGCCAGCCTGCTCGACAAGCCCGCCGGCCATCGGATCGTGCTCACCACGGTGAACGCGCTGATCCAGCGCACGCCGCCGCGGCACGTCTTCCAGGGCGCCAGCCTGACGCTGGCCGTCGATCGTACTGTCAAGCCCGAGGACCTCACGCGCTTCCTCGAGGCCAATGGCTATGGCCGCGCCGCCACCGTTATGGAGCCCGGCGAATACGCCACCCGCGGCGGCATCATCGACATCTTCCCCGCCGGCCTCGCCGAACCCGTCCGCCTCGACTTCTTCGGCGACACCATCGAGAGCATCCGCGCCTTCGACCCCACCACCCAGCGCAGCGCCGGGCCGGTGTCGGCGCTGGTGCTCCGCCCGGTCTCCGAGGTGTTCCTCGACAAGGAGAGCGTCGGCCGGTTCCGTGCCGCCTGGCGCGACCTGTTCGGCATCGCGGCTGCCACCGACCCGATCTACCTCTCGATTTCGGAGGGGCGGCGCCATCCCGGCATGGAGCACTGGGTGCCGCTGTTCCATGAGGGCATGGAGACCCTGCTCGACTACCTCCCCGGCGCCTCCGTCAGCCTCGACCACCAAGCTGACGATGTTCTGACCTCGCGCCTGGAAATGGTGGCCGATCACTACGCCGCCCGCCGCGCCGTGCCGCGCGATGGCGAGGTTCCGTATCGGGCGCTGCCGCCGGAGAAACTCTATCTCGTCCGCGCCGAGTGGGACGAGCTGCTGGCGAAACAACCGCTCTTCGCCTTCACCCCCTACGCCCGCCCCGACGGCGCCACCGGCGTCGACGCCGGCGGTCGGCCTGGGCCCATCTTTGCCCGCTCGACCGGCGCCCCGGGGGTCAACGTCTTCGACCAGCTGCATGCCCAGGCTGCCAGTTGGGCCGCCGCCGGCAAGCGCCTCATCGTCGCCGCCTGGACCCGCGGCTCACGCGATCGCCTTACCAACCTGCTGCGGGAACACCGTTTTACGCCCGAGCCCGCCGACACCTTCGCCGAGGCGCGCAAGCTCCCCGTCAGCGTCGTCATCATCGGCCTCGAGCGCGGCTTCGTCGCCGAGGACATCGCCATCGTCGCCGAGCAGGACCTGCTGGGCGAGCGCATCTCCCGCCCGCCGCGCCGCCGCAAGCGCGCCGACCAGTTCATCGCCGAGGCCACCGAACTTGCCGAGGGCGACCTCGTTGTCCACCAGGATCACGGCATCGGCCGCTACGACGGGCTCGTCACCATCACCGTCTCCGACGCGCCGCATGACTGCCTCCGCCTGATCTACGATGGTGGCGACAAGCTGTTCCTGCCGGTCGAGAACATCGACATGCTCAGCCGCTTCGGCGCCGAGACCGGCGGCGTCGGGCTCGACAAACTCGGCGGCACCGGCTGGCAGGCGCGCAAGGCCCGCATGAAGTCGCGCATCCGCGACATGGCCGGCGAGCTGATCCGCATCGCCGCCGCCCGCCTGATGCGCGAGGCCGAAACGATCGCGCCGGCCGAGGGCGCCTGGGACGAATTCTGCGCCCGCTTCCCCCACGCCGAAACCGAGGACCAGGCGCGCGCCATCGCCGACGTGCTGGAAGACCTCGCCGCCGGCCGCCCGATGGACCGCCTGATCTGCGGCGACGTCGGCTTCGGCAAGACCGAGGTCGCACTCCGCGCCGCCTTCGTCGCCGCCATGTCCGGCGGCCAGGTCGCCGTCGTCGTGCCCACCACGCTGCTGGCGCGGCAGCACACCCGCACCTTCAAGGCGCGCTTCGAGGGCCTCTCCGTCACCATCGCGCAGCTCTCCCGCATGGTCACCGCGAAGGAAGCAGCCGAGGTCCGCGCCGGCATCGCAGACGGCTCGATCAACATCGTCATCGGCACCCACGCCCTCCTCGCCAAGGGCATCAGCTTCGCCCATCTCAGCCTGCTCATCATCGACGAGGAGCAGCACTTCGGCGTCGCCCACAAGGAAAAGCTGAAGGCCCTCAAGGCCGACGTCCACGTCCTCACCCTCACCGCCACGCCCATTCCGCGCACGCTGCAGCTCTCGCTCTCCGGCGTGCGCGAAATGAGCATCATCGCCACGCCCCCCGTCGATCGCCTCGCTGTCCGCACCTTCATCATGCCCTTCGACGGCGTCGTCATCCGCGAAGCTCTGCAGCGCGAACGCTTCCGCGGCGGCCAAGTGTTCTGCGTCGTGCCCCGCATCGAGGACATGGCCCGCATGGCCGAGCGCCTCGCCGAAATCGTCCCCGAAGCGCGCATGATCCAGGCGCACGGCCGCCTCTCGCCCACCGAGCTCGAACGCGTCATGACCGAGTTCAGCGACGGCAAGCACGACATCCTGCTCTCCACCAACATCGTCGAAAGCGGGCTCGACATGCCCGCCGTCAACACGCTGGTCATCTACCGCGCCGACATGTTCGGCCTCGGCCAACTCTACCAGCTGCGCGGCCGCGTCGGCCGCGGCAAGCAGCGCGGCTACGCCTACCTCACCTGGCCACCCAACCATCGCCTCTCGCTCGCCGCAGAGAAACGCCTCAACGTCATGCAGACGCTCGACACCCTCGGCGCCGGCTTCACCCTCGCCAGCCACGACCTCGACATCCGCGGCGCCGGCAACCTGCTCGGCGACGAACAGTCCGGCCACATCCGCGAAGTCGGCATCGAGCTCTACCAGCAGATGCTCGAAGACGCCGTCGCCGACATGCAGGCCGCCAAAGACCGCAAGCGCGTCGAAGACCGCGACTGGACACCCAATATCGGCCTCGGCCTGCCCGTGCTCATCCCCGAAAACTACGTCCGCGAACTCCCCGTCCGCCTCGGCCTCTACCGCCGCATCGGCAGCCTCGGCTCGGACGCCGAAACCGAAGCCATGGCCGCCGAACTCGTCGATCGCTTCGGAAAACTCCCCTCCGAAGTCGAAAACCTGCTCGACGTCATGAGCATCAAACGCGCCTGCCGCGAAGCCGGCGTGGAAAAAATCGACGCCGGCCCAAAAGGCATCGTCGTCAGCTTCCGCGCCAACGCCTTCCGCAACCCGGCGGGCCTCATCACCTGGCTCGCCAGCAAAGGCGGCACCATCCGCCTTCGTCCCGACCACAAACTCGCTGTCGTGCGCGACATGTCGCTGGCGGAACGGGTGCGGGTGGCGCGGGATCTTGTTGCCAACCTCAATCGGATCGCGGCTGAGGGGAAGGCGGCTTAAGGGAAGGGCCTCCGGCGGCCAAGGGCCCCGGGGCCCTTGGAACCCGATGTACTCTCTTGGCTGGATGATCTTCCTTCGGCCTCGACCCCATGATCTCGATGCGGGGAGCGGCAAAGCCAATAAACGACATGCGACCGCACAGAGGTCTGTACGGTCGCATGGTGTGATTGCCTGCGGCGCTCAGAAAGCAGTCATCAACTGAAGAACGACCATCCAGCCGCGTGAAGTTGTGGGTTCCAAGGGCCTCTCGGCCCTTGGCCGCCGGAGGCCCTTCACTTATTGCCTGGCGATTCCCGACTTCCCAGCCCGCAACACGTATTTCTGCACCTTCCCCGTAGCGGTCTTCGGCAGTTCGTCGACGAAGCTGATCCATTGCGGTGTTTTGAAGTGCGCGAGGTTGGCGCGGATATGCGCTTTCAGTTCGTCCTCGGTGGCGCTTGCGCCGGCACGCAGGATGACAAAGGCGTGCGGGCTCTCGCCCCAGCGCTGGTGTGGCATGCCGACGACGGCGACTTCCTGGACGGCGGGATGGCGGAGCAGGCATCCCTCGACCTCGACGGAGGAGATGTTTTCGCCCCCGCTGATGATGACGTCCTTGAAGCGATCGCGGATTTCGACGTAGCCGTCGGGGTGGACGACGGCCGCGTCGCCGGAGTGGAACCAGCCGCCTTTCATGGCCGCCTCAGTGGCGGCGGGGTCGTTGTAGTAGCCTTTCATCACCACGTTGCCGCGCACGGTGATTTCGCCGAGCGTCTGCCCGTCCTTCGGGACTTCGTTGCCGTCGCTGTCGACCACGCGCAGTTCGCCGGAGCTGACGAGTTCGACGCCTTGCCGCGCCTTGAGGTCCGCGCGGGCCGAGGCGGAGAGGGTGTCGTGTTCGGGCAAGGGTTCGCAGAAGGTGATCAGTGGCGTCGTTTCGGTGAGGCCATAGACATGGGTGAGGTCCCAACCGAGTTCGCGCTCCACCAGCTCGATCGTCGCCGCCGCCGGCGGGGCGCCCGCGGTGAACAGCCGCACGCCGCGCGGCGCGCCGGCGCGGATGTCGGCGGGCGCATTGGCAATGCCGATCAGCACCGTCGGTGCGGCGCAGAACATGGTGATCTTCTCGTTGCGGATCAGCTCGAAGATCAGCTTCGGCTCGACGCGGCGCAGGCACACATGCGTCATGCCGCGTGCGGTGTTGATCCAGGTGAAGGTCCAGCCATTGGCGTGGAACATCGGCAGCGTCCAAAGGTAGCGGTCGGCCGGCGAGAGGTGGTGATGCACCAGCGTGCCCATGGCGTTCACCCAGGCGTTGCGATGGGTGATCATCACGCCCTTGGGGCGCGCGGTGGTGCCGGAGGTGTAGTTGATGGTGATCAGGTCGGTCTCGGCGATCTCCACTTGGGCAAAATCAGGAGAGGCGGCCGCCAGCGTCGCCTCGTACTCGATCCAGCCGTCGCCTGCGCCCTCGAGCGCCACGAAGTGTTTCACCCCCTTCAGGTCGCCGCGAATACTGTCGACCGCGGCGATATAGTCGGGATGCGCGCACACGACCGTCGCGCCGCTATGGTTGATGATGTATTCGAAATCCGCCGGCAGCAGCCGATAGTTGATCGGCACCAGCACCGCGCCGATCTGCGGCACCGCGTAGAACCCCTCGAGATGCGAATGCGTGTTCGGCGCGATATAGGCCACCCGGTCGCCCTGTTTCACGCCCATCGCCTGCAGCGCCGCCGACCAGCGGTCGCAGCGATCGAAGAACTGCGCGTAGGTCAGCCGCAGATCGCCGTCGACGACGGCCTCGCGTTCCGCGTACAAACGCCGCGCGCGGCGCGCGAAATCCATCGGGCTCAGGGGCATTTCCATGTTCAGGTTCCTTCAACCGGGCTTCTGATGACGTCGCCCAAATGTGCTCGGCCAACCCACCCGGGCGCAAGCCGTCACGGCAGCAGTTTCATCGCCGTGCCCCCCAGCAGCGCCACGCCGGAGGCCAGCAGCAGGCACAGGATGACCCGGCGGAACCCCTCCGGGCTGATCCGTGCGTAGAGCCGCGCGCCGATCAGACTGGGGATCGCCATCGCCGGCCCCGCCACCGCGAACATCCATCCGGTCTGCGCCGTCACCAGGCCCGAGGCGAAATAGGCCGTCAGCGTCAGAGTATGCATGCACAGGTGAAACGCCTGGAAGGTCGCCCGCTGGGCATCCTTCTCCCAGCCCCGCAGCAGGCTCCACAGCGTCGGCGCCGGCCCCGAGAACCCGCCGAGCCCGCCCATCACGCCGCCGACCCAGCCGGCCGCCACATCGCCCCACATGCCCACGCCCACGACCCGCGGCAAATTCCGTGCGCGCAACATCACCGGACACCACAGCACCAGCAGGCACCCCAGCGCGATCTTGAATGCATCCGGTGATATCCGCGGCAGCAGCCAGGCCCCGAGCGGCACGCCGATCACGCCGCCGATGATCAGCGGCGCGGCCCGCCGCAGCGAAAACCCCGTCCGCGCCGCCCGCAACGACAGAAGTTGCCCCAGCAGCGAACACGCCACCACCAGCGGCCCCGCCGTCTCCGGCGGCACCACCCACACCCAGACGATCATCGCCACCAGCCCGAAGGCGAAGCCCGATAACCCCTGGACAAACCCCGCCGCGACGGCACCCGCCGCGACGAGGATATAGGTCTGCGTGATCCTACTTAACCGACGAGAACTTCGTCGGCATCAACAGCTGGTTGCTGACATTGGCGTTGATCGGCCCATCGGCCTCGCTCTCGGCGCGCGCCTTCAGCCATTCCGGATCGGTGGCGAACTTGCCCCACTTCTCGTCGCGCTCGGCGAGCGATTCCCACTTCAGCATATACGTCAGGTCGTACGACGACTCGCCCACCAGCGTCGTCCAGAACCCCGCCTGCTTGATGCCGTGCTTCTTCCAGATCTTCAGCGTGTGGTTCTCGAAGCGCGCCAGCAGGTTGGGCAGGCGGCCGGGAAGGGTGCGATAGACGCGAAGCTCGTAGATCATGCCGTTTTCCTTTTTTGTGGGCTTCCAACCGCCCGTGACACGACTATCGTGACGCGAAGCCGCGCGGGTGAAAACCCCGGGGCGCCAAGGAGGACTGGATCATGCACGTCGTCGTCATCGGAGCCGGGATCGCCGGTGCCGTCTCAGCCGTCGAACTCCTGCGCGACGGCCATGAGGTCACCATCCTCGAACCCGGCGAACCCGGCGGCGAACAGGCCGCGAGCTACGGCAACGGCGGCTGGCTTTCGCCGAGTTCCGTCCTTCCCGTCAGCTCGCCCGGCCTGTGGAAGAAGGTCCCCGGCTACCTCGCCGATCCCCTCGGTCCACTGACCATCCGCTGGTCCTACCTGATCAAGGCGCTGCCCTGGCTCACCCGCCTGCTCTCGTCGGGTTCCAACTGGTCGAAGGTCCGCAAGACCTCGATTGGCCTCGGCCCCCTCGTCGCCGGCGCTCCCGAACTCCATCTGAAGCTGGCCACCGAGGCCGGTGTGCCCGATCTCGTCAAACGCACAGGCCAGCTCTACGTCTATCCGACCAGGCGCGACTACGACGAGAACCGCACCAGCTGGGACATCCGCCGCGAGCGCGGCATCAAGACCATCGAGGTCGACGAGAACGAACTGCGCCAGCGTGAGCCCGGCCTCGATCGCCGCTACACCTTCGCCATCTACTGCGAGGATGGCGGCCACTGCACCAACCCCGGCGCCTACGTCGCCGCCCTCGTCCGCCTCGCCGAGGAGCGCGGCGCCAGGCGCGTCCGTGGCACCGCCGAGGGCCTCGTCATCGAGGGTGGCCGGCTGAAAGGCGTGCGCAGCGCCGGCGCCGTCATTGCCTGCGACGCCGCCGTGCTCGCCGCCGGCGCCCGCTCGCGCGACCTCGCGCACCAGGCCGGCGACCGCGTCGTGCTGGAAACCGAGCGCGGCTACCACGCCGTCATCGAGGGCGCCGACACCGGCCAGCGCACCCCCATCATGCCCTCGGACGGCAAGATGGTGCACACGCCGATGCACAACGGCCTGCGCGTCGCCGGCCAGGTCGAAATCGCCGGGCTCGAGGCCGCACCGAACTGGAAGCGCGCCGAAGTCCTGCTCGACCACGCCCGCCGCACCTGGCCCCGCCTGCCAAAAAACCTCGGCCCCGAAAACGTCAAGGTCTGGATGGGCCACCGCCCCAGCACCCCCGATGGCCTGCCCTGCATCGGCCGCGCCACCGGCTGCCCGGACGTTGTCCACGCCTATGGCCACGGCCATATCGGCCTCGCCTCGGGCGCCATGACCGGCCGCCTCGTCGCCGATATCGTCAGCGGCAAGCCGCCCACCATCGACATCGCCCCCTTCAACCCCGCCCGCTTCAACTGACCGAGGCCTCCATGACCAATCCCCCTCCGCGCACCCGCGGCATCCTCGCCCGCCCGGACTGCACCATCGCCTACGAAGTTACTGGGGCGGGGCAGGGGCCCGCCCTGATTTTCGCCCACGGCCTCGGCGGCAACCATATGTCCTGGTACCAGCAGGTCGCCCATTTCGCGCCGACCCACCGCTGCGTCACCTTCTCCCATCGCGGCTTCCTGCCCTCGACGATGCCCCCGGGCGGCCCCGATCCCATGGCCTACGCTGGCGATCTCGCCGCCCTCGTCGTCCATCTCGGCCTCGCCGACCACGTGCTCATCGCCCAGTCCATGGGCGGCTGGACCAGCGTGGAATACGGCCTGACCAGGCCCGTCGGCCTCAAGGGCATCGTGCTGGCCGCGACCATCGGCACCGTCGACCCCAGGCGCGCGCCCGCCGCCTACCAGGAACGCCTGGCCATGTGGCAGGCTGCGAGCGCCAAAACCCTGCCCGCATGGGCCGCCGCCGGCATCCACCCCGCCGCCGGCGCCCGCATGGTCCGCGAGCAACCCGCCGCCGCCCTGCTCTACGGCCATATCAACGACGTCAACGATGCGCTCGACAAAGAGGCCCTGCGCATGAAGCTCATGACCGCGCGTCACCGCGCGCCCGAGGAGATCGCCAACATCCCCTGCCCGGTGCTCATGCTCGCCAACGACGAAGACCTCGTCATCCCCCCGGTCGCCCTCGAAGCGGTCGCCGCCACCTGCGCCAATGCGTGCTACATCGGCATCCCCCAGGCCGGCCACTCCGGCTACTTCGAACGCCCGGCCGAATTCAACCGCATCGTCACCGACTTCCTCGCCAGTCTCGGGGCCTAGAGCGCGATCGCTTGAGGCCGATGGGTCGGAAAGCGTGAATCGCGCTCGTGTTCAATAGGTTGCAAGATCTTGATTGGTTTGACCTAAGCCGATCACGTCCTAGCTCTTGGTTTTATCGAGCAACTTTATCCGACCAGATGAGTCGATCTGGTCGTATGTTGCTCTAGGGCATCGATGGGAAAGCCGGAAAGAGCAGGCCCTCTCGGCCTGACTGCCTTGCGGGAATGAACGCCTCCGTCCGGTCGTCGTTCACGCGACCGGATACACGCCTTCCGCCTTCACCGCCTTGCTCGCCTTCAGGATCACCCAGGCCGACACGATCCGTCGGCTGAAAAACGCGCCGGCCGCCGCCAGGATCAGCGTCCCGACGATCGCGACCGCGCGTCCCGTCACCAGCTGTGTCTCCGGAAGGAATGCGCTGACCTCGTCGGCCAGGATCCAGCCGATCAGCCAGGCGGCCCAGAACGCCCGGCGCAACAAGATCTGCCACAGTTCGCGCGCCCGCAGAACGATCTCGTCGGGTTGGGCCCAGTCGGCCGGGCGCGGCCGCCGGTCCGGTCCGGGGTGCCACACCGGACCCTCCGCGAGCAGCGGCAGGATAAGGGCGCCGCCGAGCAGCACGCGCCAGTCGAAGTCGTAGATCAGCGCGGCGATGATCACGCCGGCGGTGTAGATCTGCAGTCCCAGCCGGTGGAGCGGTGTGAGAAGCCTATTCAAGGCAGGTCGCCCGGTCGGCGGGGAAGCCGAATTCGCGTGGCCGGATGCCCGCGTGCAGCCAGGTCACCAATGAGTAGATATCGTAGACCGGCAGCCCCAAGGTCTCGCGCAGCGCGAAGGCGTAGGGCGGCATGTTGGTGCATTCCAGCAGGATCGCCCCGATATCCGGCGCCAGCGCCAGCAACTCGCGGCCGGCATTGAGGATGTCCTGCGCGGCCAGCCGGATATCCATGTCCTGCTTGCCCGCCTTGATCAGCACGCGGAAGAATTCCTGCCCCCCCTCCGTGCCGACAATCGGCGTATCCAGCGGAATGCCGGCGGACTCCAGGTGCCGCGGCGTCAGCGTGCCCTTGCTCACCGTGATGATGCCCACCCGCTTGCCCGCCGGCAGCGCCGCCTTGATCCATGGAAACTGCATCAGCGCGCTCGTCGCCACCGGCACCTGCACGTGATCGGCAATCTCCTTCTGGAAGATCGACAGGAACCCGCAATTGGTCGTGATCGCCTCGGCCCCCTGGGCCACGAGATCGGCAGCCGCGTCGCGGAAATCGTCGAGCAGCCCGGCCGCGCCGTTCAGCACCACCTTCTCCGGGCTCGCCCCACGCACCACCCTGTAGAGCACCGGAAACGGCCAGGTCGCGGCATTGCCCATGTCGCCGGGGATGCGGGGGAATTTCGCTTCCAGCATCAGGATGCCCAACGGCGCGCCGTAGACCGCCTTGCCACCCCTGGCGATGCGCGTGGATGCCTGCATGTCTCCCCTCCGGTGCCGCGCGTTGTGTCAGAAGATGCGGCGGGGCAAAACTGCCCGATATCACCGCCCGGGGGAACCGCCTTGCCGAACCTGTTTCGGCGGTGTCGTCCCGGGCCGACCATAACCCGGGGCTTCCCTCTGTCCACGCTCGACGAACCGACCGATCTCGCCGGCGAGATCCGCGCCATCATCCGCCTTGCCGGCCCGCTGGTGCTGACCCAGCTGGCGGGGATCGGCACCAACGTGCTCGAGATCATGCTGGCCGGCCATCTCGATCCCCGCGTCATGGGCGCCGTCGCCGTCGGCGCCAACGTGTGGCACTTCGCCTCGATGGGCCTGATCGGCATCATGATGGCGCTCTCCCCGTCGGTCGCCCAGCTCGATGGCGCCGGCCGCAGATCGGAGGCCGCGGCCCTGTTCCGCCAGTCCATGTGGCTCGGCGGCCTCGTCGGACTCGCCGCCGTGGTCGCGCTGCAGATCGGCGGCCCGATCCTGATCGCCGCCATCGGCATCACTCCCGCGCTCGCCGCGGAGGCCACTGCCTTCATCCGCACCGCCTCCCTCGGCGCCCCCGCGCTCGCCCTCTACGTCGGCTGCCGCGGCCTGACCGAAGGGCTCTCGATGCCCCGCCCCTCATTCTTCTTCGGTCTCCTCGGCATCGCCGTCCTCGCCCCGGTCGGCTGGTTCCTGATGTACATCCTCCGCCTCGGCGCCATGGGCACCGGCATCGCGCTGGCCGTCGCCGTCTGGGTGCAGTTCGCCGCCTTCCTGCTCTACCTCCGGACCAGCCCGCGCTACCACGACCTCGACTGGGCCAGCGGCAAGCGCGGCCCCGACGCGAAGATCCTGCTCGACCTCTTCCGCCTCGGCGGCCCCATGGCCGTCAGCGTGCTGATGGAAAGCGGCATGTTCAGCGCCACCGCTTTGCTGATCGGCCGCTTCGGCGAGATCGCCGTCTCCGGCCATCAGATCGCCCTCTCGGTCGCCTCCGTCACCTTCATGGTCCCGCTCGGGCTGGCCATCGCCACCACGGTGCGCGTTGGCAACGCCGCCGGCCGCGGCGACCTGCCCGCCGTGCGCCGCGCGGCCAAGATCGGCCTTGTCCTGGCCCTGCTGAGCCAGGCCATCGCGGCGACCTTGCTGTTCACCCTGCCCGCCGGCATCGCCGGCCTCTACTCCGCCGACCCCGAGGTGGTTCGCTTCGCCATCGGCCTGCTCTTCCTCGCCGCACTCTTCCAGCTCTCCGACGGCGCCCAGGTCACCGCCGCCGCCGCGCTGCGTGGCCTGAAGGACGCGAAGGTGCCGATGTACATCACCACCATCGCGTACTGGGCGGTCGGCATGCCGCTGGGCTGGTTCCTCACCTTCACGCTCGACTGGCGCGCCCCCGGCATGTGGTGGGGCTTGATCGCCGCCCTCTCAGTCGCCGCCGCCCTCCTCTGGGCCCGCTTCGCCGTCCTCTCCCGTCGCCCGCTTCAGTGATCCGAACTATGCAGCCGATCCACATACGCCATCGCCACCGTCGAGACGACGAACACCAGATGCACCCCCGCTAGCACGATCATCCGCTCGCCCGTCTCATCCATCATGAACGCCCGCAGCAGATGGATCGCCGATATCATCACGATCGACAGCGACACCTTCAGCTTCACATTCCCGCTGTCGAGCTTGCCCAGCCACTCCGGCTTGGCGCTCTCCTTCACCCCCTCGATGCGTGAGACATAGCTCTCGTACGACGATATCGCGACCATCACCAGCAGGTTCGCCACCAGCACCAGGTCCAGCACCGACAGCAGGATCAGCAGCAACTCCGTCTCCTGCCCGCTCAGCAGGATTGCCGTCAGGTGCACGAACTCCCGCCCCACCATCACATACACCGCCACCACGCCCACCAGCAGCGTCACATACAGCGGCAGCAGCAGCCACCGCGCCCCCAGCAGCGCCGCCTCGATCACTCGCTCCATGCCCGCTCCCTCCCGCCTTGACCGCGCCGCCTCCGGCTCCGATGACTCATGCCTCAACCGATCGCCTGATGCGAGGCCCCTCATGAGCTACGCCGACATCCTCATCCACGGCGGCCGCGTCTTCCGCGGCCTGCGCGAAGGTTTCGCCGACGCCGTCGCCATCCACGGCAACCGCATCATCGCCGCCGGCAAATACGACGCCGTCGCCCCCCTCGCCGGCGCCAAAACCTGCCGCATCGACCTCGCCGGCCGCATCGCCATCCCCGCCTTCAACGACAGCCACCAGCACCTTCTCCCCCTCGGCGTCACCATGGGTCAGGTCAACCTCCGCGCCGAGGAAGTCACCACGCTGGACGAACTCCTCACCCGCATCCGCGCCGCCGCCACCACCGCCCGCAAAGGCGCCTGGGTCCTCGGCCGCGGCTACGATCACACCAGGCTCGACGTCGCCCGCCACCCCACCGCCGATGAGCTGCAAGCCGCCGCCCCCGACAACCCCGTCTTCATCACCCGCGCCTGCGGCCACGTCGGCGTCGCCAACCGCGCCGCCTTCGCCGAGGCCGACGTCGGCCACAACACCCCCGACCCCGAAGGCGGCGCCTTCGAACGCCACGCCGGCCAACTCACAGGCCTCGTCCTCGAGCGCGCCATGCGCCGCATCCGCGACCGCATGCCGCCCCCCGACGAAGCCGCCCTCGTCGACGCCATCGAACGCGCCGGCAACCACATGACCGCCCAGGGTTTTACGGCAGTCATGGACGCCAACGTCGGCATGATTGCGGGAATGCTGGAGATCAGTGCGTATCGCGCCGCGCGCGCCGACGGCCGCCTCCCGGTCCGCGTCTGGGGCTGCCTCGCCGGCAACCCCGAAGGCATCGCCGACGCCGCCTGGGACGCCGGCATCCGCCCCATGCAGGGCGACGACATGCTCCGCTGGGGCGCCATGAAAGTCTTCGCCGACGGCTCCGTCGGCGGCCGCACCGCCGCCGTCTCCGTCCCCTACGAAAACGGCGGCGGCACCGGCATGTTCATGTTCCCCCCCGAAACCCTCAAATCCCTCCTCAAGAAATACCACCGCCAAGGCTGGCAGCTCGCCATCCACGCCATCGGCGACGCCGGCATCGAAGTCACCCTCCAGGGTATGGAAGAAGCCGACAGCTCCGACCACCCCGTCGCCGGCCGCCGCCACCGCATCGAACACTGCGAATTCATGGCCGACGGCCAGACCGCCCGCATGGTCGCCCGCGGCATCGAAGCCGTCCCCCAGGCCATCTTCCTCTACGAATTCGGCGACAACTACATCCAGCAGATCGGCCGCGCCCGCGCCCACGGCTGCAACCCCATGCGCACCTGGTTCGACGCCGGCCTCCACCCCGCCGCCGGCTCCGACGCCCCCGTCTCCTCCACCGACCCCTTCATCAACATCGCCACCCAGATCCTCCGCTGCACCAGCCGCGGCACAATCCTCGGCGCCTCCGAAGCCATCACGGTGGCCGAAGCCGTCCACAGCTACACCTGGTGCGGCGCCTACACCCAATTCTGCGAAGACCGCCGCGGCCGCATCCTCCCCGGCCAACTCGCGGACATCGCCATCCTCTCGCAGGACATCTTCGCCATCCCGCCGGACCAGATCCCGAACACGCGGGCGGAAATGACGATCAGGGGAGGGCGGATAGTATTTGAGAGGTAAGGAAGGGGTTCTTTTTTGAAAAAAAGAACCAAAAAACTTCTGTGATTGGCAGCGCTTGGTATCAGTCGGAATTTGAATAGGGCCCGGGCAACGCCGCCGTCCACCCACCCCTGTATCCGCTCTGGTGGCCATCATTTGACATTCGAATCCCGCCGGTGACATTGATCGTCCCGCTCGCGGTGGCGTTCAGCAGGCCATGCGCGCTATCGCGGAGACTCATCGACAGCCATGAACACGCTGAAGGTAACCCGTCTCGACATCACGACAGCGCTCGCGCTCGCAATAGGCGGCATCGGCGGAATGGCGGGCTCATTCGCGCCCGCCGCCGAGGTCCGACAAGCCCTTTGGGCCATCGACGGCGTTTCACTCATCTGCGCCTCCGCCCTCCTTACGGTCAAATATCTGAGGTGCGGAGAAGACCTTCTTGCCGCCGGATTTCTCGTCTTCACGGCTGGGGAAACACTCGTTCTGTCGGGGACGGCGGCGGGGCTGACAGCCAGCGTGCCGTCGTTCGTCGCAGGCATAAGCCTATGGGCCGCGGCGCTGGTGATCCTAGGTATTCCCCGCACATTTCCGATCTGGGGGCGCATTGCCGGATTCGTCGCCGCCCTCCTGTTCGTCGTCACTGCTGCACGCATCTTTGGGGGCGAGATCCTGGTGCCGACCGCCGCACCTCTGCCCACCCTCGGCTATCCGTTCCTCGTCCTCTCGTTCGGTGGCTGGATCGACCGGCTGATCAGGCCCGGGAAACCCTGATTCCAGCGTTACAAACCTGCACGTATCAGAGGCGATCCTCTATTTCACCGCCAACTCCCTGAGCCGCTCGAACAAATCCCGAATACTCGCCCGGATCGCCCCCTCGTTCGCCAGCTTCAGCCGCATGATCCCGATCGCTGCATCCGAAAACGTCGCCGTATGCGCCGAGCCCATCGTTTCCCGCAACAAGATCGCCCCCGCCTTGTCCTCCAGCTTATAGTTCACCAGCGCCGATACCCGCAGATCCAACCCGAACATCGGCTGGCTCAGCGACAGCAAATTCGCGTCCAGATTGAACCCGCACGCATCCAGCGCCAGCAATCCGTTCTCCCGCAACGACCCCTCCAGCGCCCCGCGGAACCCCGCGTCGCTCACCTGCGACATCATCATCGGATTGGTCTCCTGCCCGCCCGTCACCGTGCGCAGACAGATCGCGTTGCGCAGCGGGGCAGGGAAGGGGTGCACGGTATCCGGACCCACCACCATGTTGTTGACATCCGCCGGCGTCGCACACGCCGCCAGCAATGCCAGACAGCCCAGCGCGACAGAGCGCATCCACGTCGCAGGATGGAAATTCATTGAGAACATCTTTCGTGTGTCCTTCTTCTCAATAGCACCACTTCAAAGCGGCAGGTTCGCGCCGCCCCGCGCCCCTGGCAACCCCCACTCCCGTCCCCCCGCCCCGCCATGCCATGATCCCCCACCAACGAAGGATCACCGCCATGACCCCATCCATGCCCACCGGCACCTACCGCTACCCGAACATGGACCGCGTCATATACGGCCTCCCCTTCGCCGCCGCGCTGGCCGAAGAACGCGCCCGCACATCCGCCACCCGCGTCTTCCTCATGGCCGGCAACAGCATCTCCCGCGAAACCCCATTCGTCGACGACATCCGCTCAGCCCTCGGCAACCACCTCGCCGGCGTTTGGACGAAGATGGCCCCCCACACCCCCCGCACCGACGTCGTCGCCGCCGCCAACGCCGCCCGCGCCGCCGGCGCCGACCTCCTCGTCACCATCGGCGGCGGCTCCGTCACCGACGCCGCCAAAATGGTCGGCCTCTGCCTCGCCAACGACGTCACCACCCCACAAGGCCTCAACGCCTTTCGCGCCCATACCGCCGCCGACGGAACCACCAAACGCCCCCGCACCAAACCCGGCGCGGTCCGCACCATCTCCATCCCCACCACCCTCTCCGCCGGCGACTTCTCCTCCTTCGCCGGCTGCACCGATACCGAAACAACCGACGGCATCCACCGCAAGGAATCCTACGCCTCCGCCACCATGATTCCCGAAGCCGTCATCCTCGACCCCCGCGTCACCCTCCCCACCCCCCAGTGGCTCTTCCTCTCCACCGGCATCCGCGCCGTCGACCACGCCGTCGAAGACATTTGCTCCATCAACAGCCAACCCATGTCCGACGGCGCCTCCCTCCACGCGCTGCGCCTCCTCGCCCGCGGCCTCCGCGGTACCGTCGCTGACCCCACCGATCTCGCCGCCCGCCTCGACTGCCAACTCGGCTCCTGGATGTCGATGGTCGGCTCGCAAAACGGCGTCACCAAAGGCGCCAGCCACGGAATCGGCCACGTCCTCGGCGGCACCGCCGGCGTCCCCCACGGCTACACCTCCTGCGTCATGCTCCCCCACGTCCTCCGCTTCAACGAACCCATCAACGCCCCCCGCCAATCCTGGGTCGCCGAAGCCATCGGCGGCGCACCCACCGCCGCCGACGCCGTCGCCAAACTCATCAAGGACCTCGGCCTCCCCACCACCCTCCGCGACGTCGGCGTCCGCGCCGACCAGCTCGACACCATCGCCCAAGGCTCCATGCACGACCGCTGGATCCACACCAACCCCCGCAAAATCGACGGCCCCGCCACGGTGCGAACCCTCCTTGATGCGGCATGGTAACAAGGAAGCGAAGGCGCTCCGCGGGCCAAGGGCTTTGCCCTTGGAACCCACAAACTCTCGCGTCTCGATAAACAGCCTTCAGCTGCGAACTACTTCCTTAGCGCCGCAGGCATTCATCCCAGCGCCCCGCACAACGACCATCGCAGTCGCAACGATTTCGGGGGTTCGCCACTCCCCGCCTCGAGATCGTGGGATTCCAACCGAAGGAAGATGATCCAACCAAGAGAGTCCACGGGTTCTCAGGGCCCGTGGCCCTGAGCCGGCGGAGCCTTCCTTATTGACCCTTCCTCCCCGCTCTCCCACCCTGCGCCGATCCGCAGAGGAGGGAAGGGGATGCCACCCAATCTTACCATCGCCTTTTCCGGCGCCCTCGCGCCCGCCTTGCGCGATCTCTTTCCCCGCTACGAGCAGCAGACCGGCGCGTCGCTCGCCCTCGTCCGCGGCCCCTCCATCGGCGCCTCCCCCGAGGCCCTCCCCAACCGCCTGAGCCGCGGCGAACCCATCGACGTCCTCATCATGGCCGGCGACGCCTTGGCCGACCTCGCCGCCCAGGGCCTGGTTCTCGACCGCATCGACCTCGCCACTGTCGGCATCGCGCTCGCCGTCCGCGCCGGCACTCCCGTCCCAGACATCTCCACCACCGAAGCCCTGCGGCAAACCTTGCTGGCCGCCCCCTCCATCGGCACCTCCGTCAGCGCCAGCGGCGTCTATGTCCGCGACACCCTCATGGCCCGTCTCGGCATTGTCGATGAAACGCGCGACGTGATACGCGTCATCACCGGCGAGCCCGTCGGCCGCGCCGTCGCCCGCGGCGACATCGCCCTCGGCTTCCAGCAGTTCTCCGAACTCCTCCCCATCGACGGCATCACCATCGCCGGCCCCCTCCCGCCCGACGTCCAGCAACACACCGTCTTCTCCGCCGGGTTAGCCGCCGCCAGCCCCCACCAGACCGCCGCCCGCGCCTTCCTGGCCTTCCTCCGCACACCCGATGCGGCGGCGGTCATCGCAGCCAGCGGCATGACACCAATAGGAGCGTGATGACCGGAGGTGGCATCACCGGAGGTCTGAATCACGCGATCAACCAAAGAGCTGGATTGGGATGAATGCGCCTATCAGAATTCATCCCAATCTAGACCCTGGACCGGCGCCGCATCCTCGGTGACACTACGTCCGGAACAGGAGCCCCCATGCCCACCACGCTGATCCGCAACGCCGACTACGTCATCGCCTGGGACGCCACCGCCAAGGCGCACTCCTACATGCCCGGCGCCGACCTCGCCTTCGAGGACGGCGTCATCCGCTTCGTCGGCCGCGGCTACGACGGCCCCGCGGACACCATCATCGACGGCGCCGGCTTCATGGTCATGCCCGGCCTGGTCAACATCCACTCCCACCCCTCGTCCGAGCCCATGAACAAGGGCCTCACCGACGAGGTCGGCTCACCAGGTTTCTACAATTCGTCGCTCTACGAGTATCTGCCCATCTTCCGCGCGCAAGGCAGCGAAGTCGCCTCGTGCGTCCGCGTCGCGTTATCAGAACTCCTCCTCTCCGGCGTCACCACCCTCGCCGACCTCTCCATGTCCCACCCCGGCTGGCTCGACCTCCTCGCCGAATCCGGCATGCGCGTCTGCGTCGCCCCGATGTTCCGTTCCGCCCGCTGGTACACCAAGAACGGCCACGTCGTTGAATACGCCTGGGACGAAAAGGCCGGCGAGAAGGCCATGTCCGAGGCCCTCTCCCTCATCCAGCGGGCCGAGCAGCACCCGTCGGGCCGCCTCTTCGGCATGGTCGTCCCCGCCCAGATCGACACCTGCTCCGAGACCCTGCTCCGCGAATCCGCCCAGGAGGCCAAGGCCCGCGGCCTCTCCTGGCAGATTCACGCCGCCCAGGCTGTCAGCGAATTCCACGAAATCACCCGCCGCCACGGCCATACCCCGATCGGCTGGCTCAACCACCTCGGCCTCCTCAGCGAGCGCGCCATCGTCGGCCACGGCATCTTCCTCGACGACCACCCCTCCACCCCCTGGCACACCAAGGACGACCTCCGCCTCCTCGCCGACACCGGCACCACCGTCGCCCACTGCCCCACCGTCTTCGCCCGCCGCGGCATGACCCTGAAGGACATCGGCCGCTACCGCCGCGCCGGCGTCAACATCGGCATCGGCACCGACACCTACCCCCACAACATGCTCGACGAGATGCGCCTCGCCGCCTACCTCGCCCGCACCCAGGCCACCGACCCCCGCACCCTCACCACCACCGACCTCTTCGAAGCCGTCACCATCAACGGCGCCCGCGCCCTCGGCCGCGACGACATCGGCCGCCTCGCCCCCCTCGCGCGCGCCGACATCGTCATGGTCGACGTCACCCACCCCCGCATGCGCCCCGCCCGCGACCCCATCCGCTCCCTCATCTACGCCGCCGGCGACCGCGCCGTGCACACCGTCATCGTCGACGGCCAGACCGTCGTCCGCGACGGCGCCCTCCTCACCATGGACTACGCCGCCGCCGCCGCCGAGCTTCACGAAGCCCAGAAGCGCGTCATGGCCGACGTCCCCCGCCACGACTGGAACCACCGTTCCGTCGACCAGCTCAGCCCGCCAACCCTCCGCACGATGTGAGCCGCATGACCGATCTGCTATCCATTGAAGGCCTGCGCACCACGTTCCGCACCAACAACGGCGAAATCGCCGCCGTCGACGGCGTCTCCCTCGGCGTCGCCAAGGGCAAAACCCTCGGCATCGTCGGCGAGAGCGGCTGCGGCAAGTCCATGCTCTCCCTCTCCGTCATGCGCCTGGTCCCCCAGCCCGGCAAGATCGCCGCCGGCCGCGTCATGTTCGACGGCCAGGACCTCCTGACCCTCCCGCCGGCCGCCATGCGCGACATCCGCGGCAACCGCATCGCCATGATCTTCCAGGAGCCGATGACCAGCCTCAACCCGGTCTTCACCGTCGGCGACCAGATCACCGAGGCCATGCGCGCCCACGACAAAACCGCCTCCACCGCGGCCCTCAAAGCCAAGGCCATCGAAAGCCTCAACCGCGTCCGCATCCCCGCCCCCGCCCGCCGCTTCGACGAATACCCCCACCAGATGTCCGGCGGCATGCGCCAGCGCGTCATGATCGCCATGGCCCTCGCCTGCGAGCCCGACCTCCTCATCGCCGACGAACCCACCACCGCGCTGGACGTCACCGTCCAGGCCCAGATCCTCGACCTCCTGCGCGACCTCCAGGCCCAGTCCGGCATGGCCATCATCCTCATCACCCACGACCTCGGCGTCGTCGCCGAAATGGCCGACGAAGTCGCCGTCATGTATGCCGGCAAGGTCGTCGAGCGCGCCTCCGGCACCGCCATCTTCGACGACCCCCAGCACCCCTACACCCTCGGCCTCCTCGGCAGCATCCCCCGCATCGAGGAAACCCGCGATCGCCTCCTAGCCATCGAAGGCGCCGTGCCCGCCCCCTTCGCCCTCCCCTCCGGCTGCCGCTTCAACCCGCGCTGCGTCTTCCGCACCCCCATTTGCGAAACCACCGCGCCCGACCTCCGCGACTTGGGCGCCGGCCACATGGCCGCCTGCCTCCGCGCGCCCCTAGAAATCGCCGTCGCCGGGGAGACCGTGGCATGAACAACGCCCTGCTCGAAGTCAAAGACCTCGCCAAGCACTACCCCGTCAAACGCGGCCTGGTCATGGCCAAGACCATCGGCACCGTCCGCGCCGTCGACGGCGTCTCCTTCGCGCTGGCCCGCGGCGAAACCCTCGCCCTCGTCGGCGAATCCGGCTGCGGTAAATCCACCACCGCCCGCCTCGTCCTCCGCCTCATCGAGCCCACCGCCGGCCAGGTCTGGTTCGAAGGCGTCGACATCTCCGACATGACCGGCGCCCCCCTGCGCAAACTCCGCCGCCGCATGCAGATCGTCTTCCAGGACCCCTTCGCCTCCCTCAACCCCCGCATGACCGTCGGCGACATCCTCGAGGAACCCCTCGTCGTCCACGACATCGGCGACAAAGCCTCCCGCAAGGCCCGCGTCGAGGAGCTCCTCGGCCTCGTCGGTCTCGCCCCCTACCACGCCTCCCGCTACCCCCACGAATTCTCCGGCGGCCAGCGCCAGCGTATCGGCATCGCCCGCGCGCTGGCCGTCGAACCCTCCCTCGTCGTCTGCGACGAACCCGTCTCCGCCCTCGACGTCTCCATCCAGGCCCAGGTCATCAACCTCCTGAAAGACCTGCAAACCCGCCTCGGCCTCTCCTACCTCTTCATCGCCCACGACCTCGCCGTCGTGAAACACGCCGCCGACCGCGTCGCCGTCATGTATCTCGGCAAAATCGTCGAAATCGCCAGCAAGGACGCCCTCTTCGCCTACCCCCGCCACCCCTACACCCGCACTTTGCTCTCAGCGATCCCCCGCCCCGACCCCCACCGCAAAGGCGCCCGCCAGATCCCCGGCGGCGACGTCCCCAGCCCCATGAACCCGCCCGACGGCTGCCGCTTCAGCACCCGCTGCGCCTTCGCCACCGACCTCTGCCGCCGCGAAGACCCGCCGCTCCGCGAACTCGCCTCCGGCCACCAGGCCGCCTGCCACCACGCCGAAACCCTCCCCGAACCCCAGGCCGCCGACACCGTCCACGCCACCAGCGCCAACACCGCCAAACGCATGGCCCTCTACGCCGAACGCCGCAACCGCATCGCGGCAACGGCGGGATAAACTACAAGAACCCAGTAGGGTGGGATGCCCTGACGCGCCCAGCGCGGCGACGAGAGCGACAGCGGTCCCTTTCGACCGCGAAAGCGCCCTTGAGCATCCCACCAACTTGCTATCGAACAGCAAGCAAGCGCTTCTTTCTTGAAAGAAAGAAGCAAAGAACTTTTGCTAAACTCTGAAAATCCAAATCCAAATCCAAATCCAAATCCAAATCCAAATCCAAATCCAAATCCAAACCGCCGCCATGCCGGCGTCCCCCTCCCGCTCTCGCGTCGTCCTCATCAGCCCAACCAACGCCGGCATCGGACGTCCGCCCCGTCCCAGGCGCTCACCTCAAACAGACGCCCTATGCCCAAAGGGATATTCATCCTCCAAGGTCCTTCGGACGTTTCTCCCGGTGTGGGCGAACTGATACCCGGATACCGAACGCCTCAACACGACCACAGGATGGCGGCGACAATACGTCACTTTCCAGGTAACAGGCAGAGGAAGCTGACTATCTACACCTCTCTCTCTACCTAGCCCTCACCTGCCAGGGAATCGAAAGAATATCTCGCCATCGTGCGCCCGCCCGAATCGACAATATAAATCGAATCATATATTTGGAGGTTGGTGTCTAGATGGGGAGAGTGAGGGAATTTGTCAATTTAAATTTTAAATTGCATATTTTCCAAATATTTTCCTGTTTATGTGCGGTTTGTCTTAAATGTTAAAAAGGAAATGCGATGACTATTGGGAAGTGGATGCTTTCAGTTGGGTTCCTCTTGTCGTTTGCAGCTGCAGCCAATGCGAATGACGCGGACTTCAAGCTGAAGAATAAAACAGGCTATCAAATCGATGCAGTTTACGTCACGCGTCATTCAAGCGATGTGTGGGGTAAGGACATTCTAGGGCGGGACGCTCTGGATGATGGCGAGACCCTAAGCATCACTTTCCCTCACGGGAACGGTGCCTGCCGCTTTGACATCAAGGTGAGGTATCACGACGATAATTCGACCGCTGCGTGGAGTGATGTCGATCTCTGTGAGTATGAGACCATCACACTTTATTGGGATGCCAAGAATCAAGTCACCAAGGCTGTTGGCGACTAGGAGGCAGAGGTCGAATTTACCTGTTCATGCTGATCTGCGCATCGGTCAAACTTCTGCGCAGATCGGCGAAGAATTTTTGTATAAATACAAACATAAATTCATATAAATACGATTATAAAAATTAAATATATTTATCGTATAGGAAATTTCTGATAATCAATATTTAGAAAATTTATTTTATAAATCATCAGTTTATCATAGCCATTTTCATCCCCCTACCCAGCCGCCCCCCTCCTCACATTCACCCGCCGCTGCAAATGCATCAGCATATCCGCCGTGCTCATCCCCGGATCGACATCCCGCGGCTTGAACCCCGTCCCATCCACGATCTCCGTCCGCCCCGCCTTCGCATAAAGCCGCGGCGGCAGCGCCGGATCGCGCTTCTCCGCCAGCCGCGCCGGGATCGACGTCCATTCCGATGTCCGCGGCGCATCCGCCGGCCCGTAATACAGATGCATCGTCCGCCGCGACGCCGAGCCCAGCTTCAGCTTCCCCGCATGTATGCACCGCGCATGGAAAATGAACGCCGACCCCGCCGGCCCCAGCGCGTCGAACTCCATCCCCGGCACCACTTCCTCCGGCCGCATGTCCACCCTCCCCCCATGCGTCCCCGGCACGATGCTGAAGCAATGATCCCGCTCCGTCACATCCGTCAGGTAATACACCACCGAAATCGCATTGATCTCATGCCGCCGCTCGAAACTGCGGATGATGTCCCGATGCCACCCCTTCAGCTCCCCCGTCGTCTCCGTCGGATTGCGGATCATCAACGACAATTCCTCGAACGCGATCTCATCCCGCAGCAGCTTCGCCACCGTCCGCAACACCCGCGGATTCTCGATCGCCCCATCGAACGCATCCGTCCGCGGCAACACATCCACCGTCTGGATGAACGACGGGCTGAAATGCGCCCATTCCTCCGGATAATCGGCGATATACCCATCGAACGCCGCATTCATCGCCCGAACCTCCCCGGGCGACAGCGCGTCCGGCATCACCACGAACCCGCGCTCATCGAACTCGGCAACGATCCGGCGGTCCTCGTCATCGCTCATGGCGGCCTGCTTTCCTGCTGCGCTGAATGAATGGCACCGATCCAAACGCTAAGCCCCGCTCGCGCCCATCGGCAACGCCCAATCGACCCTCCGCCGCCGCGATTGCGCTAAATCAATGCCCCCAGCCGTCCCCCGGGTGTTCATTCCCCCATCGGCAACATCATGGAAAAGGGGAATATCCATGCCTCCGCTCACCCTCGCCGGCCAAACCATCGAACGCGCATTTCTCTTCGCCATCCGCGTCTGCGTCGGCTGGATCTTCCTCTGGGCCGCCATCCACCATTTCGGCAACGATGCCTATATCGGCGGCTTCCTCTCCCACACCAAAACCTTCCAGCCCATCTACGGCGCGATGGCCAAGTCTCCCCTCACGCCCCTGATCGGCTTCCTCGTCGAATACGGCCACCTCCTCATCGGCCTCTCCCTCGTCTTCGGCCTCGGCGTCCGCGCCAGCGCGCCCTTCGGCATGCTGCTCATGCTGCTCTATTGGACCGCCCACATGGACTTCCCCTACATCGAAAACGCCAACAACCTCCTCATCGACTATCACATCACCTATTTCTTCGCCCTCGGCCTGCTCCGCCTCCGCCACGCCGGCCACGCCTACGGCCTCGACGGCATGGTCTCAAAATGGCAAGCCAGCCAGGACAACGCCGCCCTCCGCTGGCTCACCGCCTGACCCCACCACCGCCGCCGGTCCTCAGGGCCGGCGGCGGCCCCGCGCGAGCCGCCCCGCGCGATCCGCGCCACGCGACAAGAAATTCCCAATTCGGATAAAATTCCTCTTGCCCCACTGGCGCGCTTCGGCGTAAACCAACGTCAGTGAGTATGATAAACGCGCATCCCCCGGCCCAAGCCTCTTCCCCCCGCCACGGGGCCGACCTCGCACGTCTGCTCTCCGCCGCCCTCCTCCCGCTCCACGGCTTCCTCGCCACCCATCTCTCCTTCCTCCTCCGCTGGCTCGCGCCCGGCTCGGCCGAGGCCGACCGCCTGCTGCGCGACCTCCAGCACACGCTCGACCGCCTCGCCGCCGGCGATTTCGCGCCCGCCCCGGCCGCAACGCCCGTACCCTCCCGCGCCCCCGCCGACACTCCCCGCACGCCTGCTCCTCGGCGCGCCCGCAGCGCCACGCCCGCGCCCACGCGCCCCCGCCGCGCCCCATCCCCCACCACCCCCACACCCATCGCGCCGCGCCCCCAGGCCGCCCGACGCGCGCCCACGCCCATCCCCGCGCCAACCCGCGCCCAATCTCCCCCCGCGCGCCCTGCCGCGCCCACCCCCAACCCCCCTCTCTTTCAAAAAGCCCAGACTCCCGCAACGCCTACGCACGCCCTAAATGTTCCGACAACGTAACAAAAACCTCCACATGACAGCCACCCCCGCCCGTCCTACCATCCGTCACCAATCCGACGGAGCCCAACATGACCGGCTATCTCCTGCAAAACCTCTCCCTCCTCGAACCCGAGGTCGGCCACCTCCAGCCCGGCATGAAAATCCGCATCGAGGGTGACAAGGTCGTCGCCGTCGGCAAGCGCCTCCAGGCCGGCACCGCCGACGTCGTCGATTGCGGCGGCCGCGTCGTCATGCCCGGCCTCATCGACAGCCACGTCCACGTCATGCTCTCCTCCGTCTCCATCCCGTCCCTCGAAAAAGTCCCCCTCACCCTCGGCACCGCCCGCGCCGCCAAGAACATGCGCGGCATGCTCGACCGCGGCTTCACCGCCGTGCGCGACACCGGCGGCGCCGACTGGGGCCTCAAGCAGGCCGTCGACGAAGGCTCCATCGCCGGCCCCCGCCTCTTCATCGCCGGCCAAGCCATCGGCCCCACCGGCGGCCACTCCGACTCCCGCCGCCGCACCGACGTCTTCGGCGCCCGCTGCCACTGCTGCAACGCCATGGCCTTCTCCATGGCCGTCTCCGATGGCGAGCGCGAGGTCCGCAAGTCCGCCCGCGAACAAATGCGCCAGGGCGCCGACCAGGTGAAGATCATGATGTCCGGCGGCGTCGCCTCGCCCTTCGACCCGCTTGACTCCCTCCAATTCTCCGACGGCGAAATCCACGCCGCCGTCGAGGAAGCCAGCGCCTTCGGCCGCTACGTCTGCGCCCACGCCTACACCCCCAAGGCCATCACCCGCGCCGCCAACGCCGGCGTCCGCACCATCGAACACGGCAACCTCATCGACGCCCCCTCGGCCAAGCTCATGGCCAAGAAAGGCATGTTCCTCATCGCCAACCTCGTCGCCTACTACGCCATGAAGGAACGCGCCGCCGAGTTCGGCATGAACGCCGACATGCTCGAAAAGAACGACCTCGTCATCGACGGCGCCCTGCGCTCCCTCGAAATCTGCAAAGCCGCCGGCGTCCCCGTCGCCTACGGCAGCGACCTCCTCGGCGAACTCCAGGTCGACCAAAGCCGCGAATTCCTCCTCCGCCGCGAAGTCCTCTCCGAAATCGAAGTCATCCGGCAAGCCACCACCATCGGCGCCCAAGTCACCCGCACCGTCGGCAAACTCGGCACCCTCGCCCCCGGCGCCTTCGCCGACCTCCTCGTCCTCGACCGCGACCCCCTCAAAGACCTTGGCGTCTTCCAAGACCAAGGCGCCCATATCTCCGCCATCATGAAAGGCGGCGCCTTCTACAAGAATCGTTTGAACTGAAGATAAGGAAGCGGTTCTTTTTTGAAAAAAAGAACCAAAAAACTTTTTCTATTTGGCTTCGCCGGAAACACACAAAGAACCCGGCGAAGCCAACAAATAATTCCGATCCGCAACCCCCTCGCCACCGTCGCACGATCAAAATTTGAAAAAGTCTTTTTGCTTCTTTTTCTTCAGAAAAAGAAGACCTTCCTTCCTACCCTCCACCCCTCTGAAAATACCTGAGAAACCGCTCTGCCACCGCATCGATCTCAGACGCCGTAGCCCGCAATACCACCTCGATCGCCATAAGCTTCACCGCCGCGAGCCCCAGTGGCCGCGGGTGCCCAAGCGTCAACGACCACGCCCCATCGGCTGGCGAGAACCGCCGCAGCGCTGCGTCGTAGGAGATGCCAGGGAAGGCGAGGGGCAGCAGCCGGTGAAAATCGCTTTCCGGCCCGGTCATCAGGAACCGGCGTTCGATGGTGTCCGTCACCCGCCGGCGACGGGTGGCCAGATGGCGATCGTATCCCCCTCGGCGAATGTCGCTGTCGCGCGCTTGAACGGTTGCAGGAACAGCCCGTTCACCAGCACCAGGAAGCAGGCCGCCTGTGGCACCGAGAAGGGCGCGACGAGATCCCACAACGTTGCCGACGCCGGCACGTCGAGCGTGATTTCGTTGCTCCGGCGATTTTCGGACGGCAGGTATTGCCCGAGCGTCGCGTAGAGCTTCAGCTTGACCTTGATCGTCGTTTCCACGGCCACGGTCATCAGGCCGGCTGCACGCTCGCGACGTAGGCGGCCGCCAGCAGCGTCGGCTCCTGCAGCAGCTTGTCCTTCCAGTGCCCGAGATGCACCCGGTTCTGGATCAGCGCCCGCATGACCCCCACGCGCTCGGTGTGCCCCAGCGCGGTTGCGCCAACGAGCACATCGCCCTCGAACTCCAGCCGCAGATACTTATGCTCCGCAGCGTCCGTCACTTCGACGCGCTCGCCGCCCGGCACGCCTTGCCACTGCCCGAACGACGTCGACACCAGTCCGAACGTATCCAGCACGTTCATCTGCAACGTGCCCGTGAGCTGCGTCTCGCGCCCGGCCATGTTGAGTGCTGCCACCCGCGCCTGGTCCACCGCATCGGGCTGCACCGCGTTGACGATGAAGTTGCCGGTGCCGAACTCCTCGGACTCCACGCAATCGCCGGCGGCGAAGATGCCCTCGACGGTCGTCGCCTGCCGATGATCGACCACGATCCCCGTCGCCGTCTTGATCCCCGTCCCCGCGAGCCAGCCGATATTCGGCCGCACGCCGGTCGCGGAAATCACCACCTCCGCCTCGATCTTCTCCCCGGCCGCGGTCGTCGCGCACAGTCCGGTCGCGGTCTTCTCAATCCCCGTGATCCGCGTCCCCGTCATCACCCGCACGCCGCGCGCCTCGCACCAGCTGCGCATCAGCGCCGAGGCTCCCTCGGGCATCATGCGCGGCACCATCCGCTCACCCATTTCGACGAGGGTCAGCTTCGCCCCGCGCCGCACGATCGCTTCCATGATGATGCAACCGATGAACCCCGCGCCCATCTGGATCACCCGCGAGCCGGCCTTCACCGCGGCCGTGATCCGCCGCGCATCCGCCATCGTCCAGCAGGTCATCACCCCCGGCAGATCGATCCCCGGAATCGGCGGGCTCGCCGGCACCGACCCGATCGACAGCAGCAGCCGGTCATACTCCAGCGTCCGCCCATCCCCGAGCGTCACCCGCTTCGCCGCGGCATCGAGCGTCGTCGCCCGGCCATGTTCCAGCTTGATCCGCAGCCCCTCGAAATGCCCCGGCGCCTTGCGGAGATAGGTTCCGGCCTCGCCGATCTTTTCCTCGAGCAGGTAGGGGATCGCCATGCGTGAATAGGGCGGCACCGCCTCGTCGCCGAGCAGCACGATCTCGTCCGCCGGCCGCGCCTCGCGAAGCGTCTCGGCGGCGATGACCCCGGCGGGGCCGTTGCCGATGATGAGGTGGCGCATGGAATCCTCCCGCTCTAAGCAAATCAGGCTGACTGCGAACAGTCAGCCTGATGCAGTGTCTCAGTCAAACAGGCAGCCCCGATGGATTAGAGCCCGAGGCGGCCCACGGTCTCCTTCGTCGGGCGGCCCTCGGTGTCCCAGCCGCGCAGGGCGTAGTATTCCGGGAGCATCTTGCCGAGCCCGGCCACCATGCCCTTCGCCGGGCCGGTCTTGGCCCCTTCGGTGAGCAGGCGCTTGGGCAGGCTGTCGTCCTTCGCGGTGAAGCCGGCGGCGTTGTTGTACTGCCGCTCCATGTTCCAGATCCGCTCGCCGACCACGTTGAGGTTGTCGAGCGACCAGTCGCCCTCGCAGGCCGCTTCCAGCTGCGGCGCCACGTCGGCCAGGGTCCAGGCGAAGGAGGTGAACACGCAGATCCCGGCGCTGTCGAACACGGCGGTGGCGTCCTGGAACGCCTTCACCAGGCCGGCCTTGCCGTCGGTCTCGTGCGGATCGGTCTTGACGGGAATGCCAAGGATTTCGCTGGCGACCGTGTAGCTGCGCAGATGGCAGGCGCCGCGGTTGGAGGTGGCGTAGGTCAGGCCCATGCCCTGGATGCCGCGCGGATCGTAGGCCGGGAATTCCTGGCCCTTCACCGTCATCGACAGGTCGGGATGGCCATACTTGGCGGTGAGGCGCTTGGACCCCATGCCGATCTCCTTGCCGAAGCCCTCGCCCTTGGCGGTCGCTTCCGCGAGGAAGGTCAGCGCCTTGGCCGAACCGAACGGCGCCTCGATGCCGATCTGCTCCTTGGTCAGCACGCCCATTTCATAGAGCTCCATCACCGCGCCGACGGTGGCGCCGAAGGAGATCGGGTCGAAGCCGTCCTCGTTGCAGATGAAGTTGGCGAAGGTCAGCGCCTCGAGATCGTTGACCCCGTTGGCCGAGCCGAGCGCCCAGGCCGCCTCATACTCGAGGCCACCGGACGCGCCCCAGTATTCCGGCCGGTTCACCACGGTGTAGTGGGTCTGATCGATCTTGGAGATGCGCCCGCAGGCGATGGTGCAGCCGAAGCAGGCCTGGTTGGTCACCAGGTTGGCCTTCCCGTCGGTCTCGCGCGGGGCATGCATCGCCTCGGCCGAGATGTCCTTGGCGCCTTCGAACTGGATGTCCTGGCCGTTGCGGGTCGGCATGGCGCCGACCTCGTTGATGACGTTCATCAGCACCTGGGTGCCGAACTTCGGCAGCCCCTCGCCGGTGACGGCATTGCCCGCCAGCACGGCCTTGGCCGCCTGCGTCGCCTTCATGAACGCCTTGGGGTCCTTCACGCCGCCGACACCGAGCGTGCCGCGCACCGCGATGGCCTTGAGGTTCTTCGAGCCCATCACCGCGCCCACGCCCGAGCGGCCGGCGGCGCGATGGAGGTCGTTGATGACGGCGGCATAGAGCACGCCGTTCTCGCCGGCGCGGCCGATGCTGGAGACCTTGAGCTGGGCGTCCTGGTGCTTCTTGCGGATCGCCGGCTCGACCTCCCAGGTCGTCTTGCCCCAGAGGTCGGAGGCGTCGAGCAGCTGCGCCTTGTCGTTCTCGATGTGGAGATACACCGGCGTCGCCGAGCGCCCCTCGAGAATGACCATGTCCCAGCCGGCCATCTTCAGCTCGGCACCCCAGTAGCCGCCCGAGTTCGAGCAGGCGATGGCGCCCGTGAGCGGGCCCTTGGTGATGACCGAGTAGCGGCCGCCGGTGGAGGCCATGGTCCCGGTAAGGGGGCCGGTGGCAAAGATCAGCTTGTTGGCGGGCGACAGGGGATCGACCTTCGGGTCGGTCTCCTCGACGAGATACTTCGTCGCCAGGCCGCGCTGGCCGAGATAGAGCTTCGCCCATTCCATGTTGAGCGGTTCGGAGGTGCAGGTGCCGGCGCTGAGGTCGACACGCAGGAGCTTACGTTGCCAGGACATGTGTTTCCTCCCTCAGTCCGCGTGGCCGGCGGTCTGGTTTTCGAGCTTGGCGGCCCAGGTGCGCATGCGGTCGATGCCGGTGGCATCGGCGTCGATGAAGGTGATGGCGCCGGTCGGGCAGGCATCGGCGCAGGCCGGGCTGCCTTCGCAGAGGTCGCATTTCTGCACCTTGCCGGTGTCGGCGACGTAATTGATCGTGCCGAAGGGGCAGGCGATGGTGCAGACCTTGCAGCCGACGCAGGTGGCCTCGTTGACCATCATGGCGCCGGTGGTCTTGTCCTTGGTGATGGCGTCCACCGGGCAGGCCTTGAGGCACCAGGCCTCGGCGCACTGCGTGCAGGTGTAGGGAACCTTCAGCCCGGTCTCATGGAAATCGAACACTTTTATGCGCGATTTCGCCGGATTGAACGTCCCATAATTCTCGAAACTGCAGGCCATTTCGCACTGCAGGCAGCCCGTGCACTTCGCGGCCTCGATGTGAAGCGATTTCATCATGGCGCCAGACCTCCCTGACCTTGTTTGTTCCCGCGCAGGCTGGTCGATCGGGCGCGGAGTCACCGTATACGAATGTATATCGTGACCATGACTCCGAAGGCGGGGCTTCGCAAGGGGAGATGCGTCCGGTTTGGTTACGCTTTGGGGTCGCGCATCAGCCGGGCCTCGGCGTCGGGGCGGAGATCGGCCTCGAGCGCCTGCAGGTCGGCGGCGACGGCGGCTTGGGCTGCGGCCTGGATGGCGTTGAAGCGGCGCATCATGTCGCGGCCGAAGGGCGTCACCTCGGCGCGCTTGCTGGCGTTGCCGCCGGGCTTGGTGGCGACGACGGGGAGGCGGAAGGCCTGGTTCAGGCTGTCGACGAGCAGCCAGGCGTGGCGGTAGGACATGCCCATGGCGCGGCCGGCGGCGCTGATCGAGCCGAGCTCGTCGATCAGTTCCAGCAGGCGCACCTTGCCCGGCCCGAGGCGGACGACATGACCCAGCTCGAGGCGGAGCGACAAACGTGTTTCAGGAAGCGACATAGGCGGAGTCCTAGCAGGTCGACGCCCCGGTCGCGACTGCCGGGCCGTAGCCGCGGACTGGCCCTAGCCGTAGAGCAGACCCAGCGGAGTGCACGGCGCAAAATCGCCGGGTTCGAGGTGCGTCATGTCTTCCGGCAGTTCCATCAGCGCGTCGCTTTCGGTCAGCGAAGTGAGGATGCCGGCCCCCTCCTTGGGGTAGCGGCGGGCAATGCCGTCGGCGCCGATCTGGACGCGGACATATTCGAGGCGGCCGGTCTTCTTGCGGTAGGCAAAACCGCTGGCGACGCGGAAGCGCGGGGGCGGCACGAAGACGGCGCCGGCGAGGCGATCGAGCAGCGGGCGGCCGAGGGCGGCGAAGGTGATCAGCGCGGCGACGGGGTTGCCGGGCAGGCCGAGGAAGGGGGTGCCGGCGATTTCGGCGAGCGCCACCGGCCGGCCCGGCTTGATGCCGACGCGCCAGAAGGTGAGGGTGCCGGACTGCATGATGCCGGCGCGGACATGGTCTTCCTCGCCGGTGGAGACGCCGCCGGAGGTAATGACGAGATCGGACGTGCCGGCGGCCTTGGCGAGGGCGGCCGCCGTGGCGTCGAGCCGGTCGGGCAGGATGCCGCCGTCGGTGACCGTGACGCCGAGGCGGCGCAGCAGGGCGGCGAGCATGGCGCGGTTGGCGTCGAACACCTGGCCGGGCAGCAGTGCGCCGGGCGGGTCGCGCAGTTCGTTGCCGGTGGAGAAGAGGGTGATGGTGAGGGGGCGACGGACCTCGATCTCCGCGACGCCGAGGGCGGAGAGCAGGCCGATGTCGGCGGGGGTGAGCCGCCGGCCGGCGGGCAGGGCCTGGGCGCCGCGGGCGACGTCCTCGCCGGCGGGGCGGGTATTGGCGCCACGCTTGATGCCGGGCTGGATCAGCACGCCGGCGTCGGTGAGTTCGCAGTCCTCCTGCATCATCACGGTGTCCGGCCCCTCGGGCATGACGGCGCCGGTGAAGATGCGGCCGGCATGGCCGGGCGGGACGGCGGCCGGCGTGTCGCCGGCGGCGGTGCGGCCGTGCAGCGGCAGGATGGTGGGCTGGTCCGGCGCGAGGTCGGCGTGACGCACGGCATAGCCGTCGACGGCGGAGTTGCGCTGGGGGGGGAGGTCGATGGCGGCGATGGCCTCGCCGGCGAGGATGCGGCCGCAGGCGAGCGCGAGGGGGATGGTCTCGCAGCCGGCGCGGCAGGCGTAGAGGGTGGCGATCTCGGCGCGCGCGGCCTCCAGCGGCAACAGGGCGCCGCCGAAGGCGAAGCAGTCGTCGCTCAGCTGAGCCATGAAAGTGCGCCCGATCGCATGCCCGTTGAGTCGGATGCCCCGTGCGGGTTGTCAAGCCGCGGCCGCGCTTGGCCACGGCCTGCGGCACCGGCCGGTATTACTCCGGCGGCAGGTCCTCGGCGGGGGCCATGGGCAGGCCGGGGGGCATGCGGGTGCGGGTGGGCAGGGGCAGGACCCAGGGGCGCAGGCCGCGGTAGGCGCGGTCGGTGAGGATGAAGGGTCCGTCCCCGGTGAACCAGACGGCGTGGGCGCCTTCGCGCCAGACCGAGAAGCGGTCAATATGGGGAATGGTTTCCGCGCAGCGCTGGCGGATCGGCTCGGCGGAGATCAGCAAAGGGGCGGCGCAGGTCTCGGCCCCGCGCAGCAGGGTGAAGCCGCCCTGCGCCAGCGTGATCGTGCACTGACCGCGCGCGCATTCAATCGCGCCGCCGGGCACGCTCCCCTCCGCCGGCAGCTGGTCGGCGTGGTCCGCGGCCCACAGCTGCAGCCAGGCATCGCGGGTGAAGCGCGACGCCCCGCTGCCGGTTTGCAGATAGACCCCCGCCGGCGTGCGGATCCCGATCAGCCGGGCATCGGCCGACACCAGCACGTCCGGCGCCGGCGCCGCCATCGGTGAGGCGATCCCGGCCGCGATCCCGACCAGCCCCACCAGCCGCAGCCGCGTCCGCCAGATCCCCAGCCAGGCCAGCCCGATCGACAGCACCGCCAGCCCCCACGACGGCATATGCGGCACCGCCAGCACCGCCGCCGGCCATCCCGCCACCAGCCGGCCGATCGCCAGCACCCCATCGATGCCCCAGCCCATCGCCACCAACGGCATTTCCTCGAGCCCCAGCGGCATGGCCAGCAGCGCCAGCATGCCCATCGGCATCACCCACAGCGCCGTCAGCGGCACCGCCAGCATGTTGGCGACCACGTAGTACAGCTGCACATGGCCGAAATGATAGGCGCCGAACGGCGCCGACGCCGTTCCCGCCAGCGCGCTCGTCAGCACCAGCGCCGCAATGTCGTAGAGCAGCCTGCGCCACCACGCCCCATCGCCCCGCAGCGCCGTCAGGGCCGGCCGCAGCGCCTCATACCCAGCGATCAGCGCCAGCACCGCCGAGAAACTCATCTGGAAACTGACGCCCAGCACCTCCTGCGGCGCCATCAGCACCAGCGCCGCCATCGCGATCGCCAGCCCCCGCAGCGACAGCGCACGCCGCCCGACGATCACCCCGAGCGTCACCAGGCTCGCCATCGCGAAGCTGCGGATGATCGGCACATGCGCCCCGGTCAGCAGCAGATACGCTCCGCCACCCACCAGCGCCGCGACCGCCGCGATCGTCTTCAGCGGCCAGTGCAGCGCAAGGTATTCCGACAGCGCCAGCCCAAGCCGCGTGGCGAAAAACACCCATGCCATCACGATGCCGATATGCAGCCCGGCGATCGCCAGCAGATGCGCCAACCCGGAATCGCGAAACGCCGCCCGATCCGCCTCGGGGATCGACGACGTGCTCCCCGTCAGCAGCGTCGTCGCGATCGCCCCCTCCGTCGGCTCCAGCGCCTCGGCCACCCGCCCCGCGATCGCTTCGCGCAACCGCTGCAACACGCTCGCCGACCCCGCCGGCGCTCCCTCCGCCACTCGCTCCGCCGGATTGAGCGCGAACCCGAACCCGCCCAACCCCTGGTAGAAGGCATCCCGCTGCAAATCCCAGGCGCCCGGATAGGCCGGCGAGGCCGGCCGCTGCAGCAGCGCGCGCACCCGGATCGTATCCCCCGTCGCCAGCGCGACCTCGTCCCCCGCCTTCAGCCGCACCCGCACCGCTCGCGGCAACGCCGCCGCGTCATCCAGGCTCGGCCGGTCAATCGTCACCCGCCGCCCCTGCGGCAACTGCTCTACCGCCCGCACGGTTCCGCTGACCACCGTCGCCCGCGCCGGCATGTCCACCAGCGCCGGCGCCCGCCAGGTCGCCACCTGCGCGCTCGCCATCCCCAGCGCCATCGCCACCACCATGGCCGCCACGGCGCGCACCACCCTGCTCCGCGCCAGCCACACCGCGAGCAACGCCGCGCCCCCCGCGCTCGCCCCCGCCCACCCCGGCGGCTCCGCCCGCAGCGCGTCGTACAACACCACCCCCGCCGCCGCGAACACCGGCAGCCAGACGATGAACCGCCCCTGCTCCGCCGCCACCCACCGCCCGAACCAGCCGACGTCCGCGTCCCCAGTCTGCATGGCAGCCACGCTAAGCCGGCCCGCCGCGACGTGATAGAGCGCCAACAGGCAACCAGACATCGCCATCATCAATAAGCGAAGCATTCAAGCGAAGAGGTAAATCGAGATAATCACAAGACAAGCAAGCATGTTCTTTTTTGAAAAAAAAGAACCAAAAAACTTTTGCAATTGGCTTCGCCCGATCTATCCCCAGGGGAGCGGCGAAGCCAATCAAACGTCAATTCGTGCGTATCACTCGCATTTCTCGCACCGACCCAAACGGAAAAAAGTCTTTTTGCTTCTTTTTCTTCAGAAAAAGAAGGCCTTCCTCCTTCCCCAACGCCCCCCCATGTTCTACCAGCCCCGCCGTCCCGGAGATTCTCGCCATGACCGTCCGCACCCGTTTCGCCCCCAGCCCTACCGGCATGCTGCACATTGGCGGCGCCCGCACCGCGCTCTTCAACTACCTCTTCAGCCGCCATCATGGCGGCCAGTTTTTGCTGCGCATCGAGGACACCGACAAGGAGCGCAACACGCCCCAGGCCGTTCAGGCCATTCTCGACGGTCTCGCCTGGATGGGTCTTGAAACCGACGAGCCGCCAATCTTCCAGTCCACCCGCGCCGCCCGCCATGCCGAGGTCGCCATGCAGATGGTCGAGGCCGGCACCGCCTATCGCTGCTGGCTCACCGCCGACGAGCTGAAAGCCATGCGCGAGGCCAACCCCCAGGCCAAGATCCGCAGCCCCTGGCGCGACCGCGACCCCGGCGAGGGACCGTCCGGCGTCTCACCGGCCATCCGCATCAAGGCCCCCCGCGAGGGCGAGACCGTCGTCGACGACCTCGTGCAAGGCACCGTCCGCGTCGCCAACGCCGAGCTCGATGACATGATCATCCTCCGCAGCGACGGCTCGCCAACCTACCAGCACGCCGTCGTCGTCGACGACCACGACATGGCGATCACCCACGTCATCCGCGGCGACGACCATCTCACCAACACCTTCCGCCAGGCGCAGATCTACGACGCCATGGGCTGGGCCCGCCCCCGCTTCGCCCACGTCCCGCTTATCCACGGCGCCGACGGCCACAAGCTCTCCAAGCGCCACGGCGCCGTCTCCGTCATCGAATTCGCCGAGCAGGGCTTCCTCCCCGAAGCCGTCTGCAACTACCTCATGCGCCTCGGCTGGGCCCATGGGGACCTCGAGGTCATCTCCCGCGAGGAGGCCATCCGCGTGTTTGACGCCGATGGCATCAACCGCGGCGCCTCGCGTATGGACTACACCAAACTCACCCACCTCAACGGCGTCTGGATCCGTCAGGCCGACGACGGCCGTCTCACCAAGATCGTCCTCGAGCGCCTCGCCCACCGCCCCGGCCTCGCCTTGGGCAGCATCGCCGCCCACCGCATCGCCACCCTCATGCCCGAGCTCAAAAGCCGCGCCAAAACCACCCACGAACTCGCTGACGCCGCCGCCTTCCTCGCCCACCCCCTGCCGCTCGCCTTCGAGCCCAAAGCCGAGGCCCAACTGACGGCTGAAGCCCGCATCATGCTGCGCGGCGTCGCCACCGCGCTGGCCGCCACCGATTTTTCGCGTGAATCCCTCGACGCCGCCCTGCGCGGCTTCGCCGAAACCAACGCCATCAAACTCGGCCAGGTCGCCCAACCCCTCCGTGCCGCCCTCACCGGCAGCACCACCAGCCCCGCCATCGACGTCACCCTCGCCGCCCTCGGCCGCGAAGAATCCCTCGCCCGCATAGCGGCCGTCTCCGCGTAAGAAAGAAGGGAAGGGGGCTCCGCCGGCCAGGGGCCCGGGGCCCGTGGACCCCCTATCCCCTCGCGGCTGGATCACCGACCTTCAGGCGCAACCCCACAATCCCGCCGCCCCCAAAAAAAGAACCCAACCCCCTCAAAAAACACTTTGCATAACTGACAATAGTCAGTTAGATATATCATCTATCATATCCCAGAAGGACCCATGCCCCACCCGCCGACACCCCCCTCCGCGCTCCCCCAGGCAACGGCTTTCGCCGACGCCTTCGCGCGCCTCGTCGGCCCCCTCATCGCCTTCTTCGCCGCCAACCTCCTCACCTACGGCAGCGTCTCCCACCCCCTGCAAGACCGCCTCTCCCGCGCCCGCAACCGCGTCCTCCGCCTCATGCAACGGCTGGCCAACGGCACCTAGCGTGGCCGCGCCCCGCGCGCGTCCACCCCCAAGCACCGCACCAATCCGAATCTCCCTGACCACGAAATCCAACGCCGCAAACTCCATCCCATCCCCCGCGGCCGCCTATGGATCATCCGAAAATTCGGCTGGCGCTCCGCCGCCTACGCGAGCCAGCTCGACCACCTCCTCAACACCCCCGAGACTCAAGCCCTGCTCGCCGCAGCCCCGCCGGAGGCCATCAAAAGCCTCGGCCGCACCCTGCGCCCGATGTGCACCCTCCTGGGCATCACCCCGCCCCAACCCCTCCAATCCGACCGCCCCCCCACGTACGAAAACCCCGCTCCAAAAAGCCAAGGCCGAAAACCCCCAAGCTCCGCCTGCGCACCCCCTACCTCGCGCCCTACCCGACCACGAGCCCAAGGCCCTGGCGCATCATCAGAAGCAAGACTCAAAAATTCTGGGGCTAGCCCGCGTGGGAAACGCGCTTCCAAAATGTTACGAAGTCGTAACTATACGTCATTGCGAGGAGCGAAGCGACGCGGCAATCCACACTCCCTCCCGCGCCGTGAAGCAGCCCCGTTCTCCGCGAACAAGCCCAGCGCTATCGCGGTTCCAAGCGGAACCGCTGCCGCTCCCGTCGCCACTCCGCTTCGCTTCGTGTCAGAAGTCTTTTTGCTTCTTTTTCTTCAGAAAAAGAAGACCTTCCTTCGGATGAGAAACGCGCTGGTTGAGCAGAGCGCTATCGCGGTTCCAAGCGGAACCGCTGTCGCTCCCGTCGCCGCTTCGCTGCGCTACGCGTCAGAAGACTCTTCCTACCCCCTCCTCCAAGCCGGATTCGCCTCAAGCACCCGCGCATGCACCGGGCAATCCTCCGCGTGCGCCCCCGGCAGATACCCAAGGCTCATCAGGAATTCCCCCACGATCTCCCCCCCGGTAAACTTGAAGCTCTTCTTGAACAGCTTCACCCACCCCGCCTTGTCCAACGGATGGTGTGCATCGAGCCACGAAGCAAATCCCCCATGGCTCTCCCGCAAGGCCTGCACCCGCCGCGCATTCTCGATGATGGCGAGCACCTTGAGCCGATTGCGGATGATCGCCGCATTCCCCATCAGCCGCTCGATATCGGCGTCGCCGTACTGAGCGATCCGGTCCACCACGAACCCGTCGAACGCCACGCGCATCCCGGCCCGGCGTTTCAGCACCAGTTCCCACGACAATCCGGCCTGCATGATTTCCAGCACCAGGCGTTCGAACAGGATGGTTTCGTCGCGCGCCGGGAATCCGTATTCCGTTGCGTGGTAGCTGTGGTGCACCGGATGACCCGGTGCGATTCGGCAATAGCCGCTCATTTCCCTTCCCCCGCGAATATCCTATGCGTGCCATATGTCGGACGTTCCTCCTACCCCACCGCCCAGCATCGGGCAGATCTTCGCCGGTTTCTTCGGCATTGGCGTCATCGGCTTCGGCGGTGTGCTGCCGTTGACGCGTCGGATGATCGTCGAGCAGCGCCGCTGGATGACCGGCGATGAGTTCACCGGCGTGCTCGGACTCTGCCAGTTTCTCCCCGGCGGCAACGTGATCAACCTCTCGGCCGCCGTCGGCCTGCGGTTTCGCGGCCTGCCCGGCGCCATCGCCGGGCTTGCCGGCCTGATGTCCGCCCCCTTCGTCATCGTGCTGCTGCTCGGGCTGTTCTATGCCCGCTTCCAGGAAGAGCCCTTGGTCCGCCGCGCCTTCGCCGGCCTCGCGGCGGCGGCGGCCGGGTTGATCGTCGCCATGGCCATCAAGATCGCCGCTCCCCTGCGGCGCGACCTGCCGGCGGCGGCCATCGCCCTGCTGTGCTTCGTCGCCATCGCCTGGCTGCGCACGCCTTTGCTGCCGACCCTGCTGGTCATGGCCCCGCTCGGCATCGCGCTGCACTGGGCGCGTGCCCGATGAGCGGCACCCTGCTCACCCTCGCCCTCCTGTTCGGCCAGCTCTCGCTGCTCTCCTTCGGTGGCGGCCCGACCGTCCTGCCGGAAATGCAGCGCCAGGTCGTCGAGGTGAACCACTGGATGACCGCGACCGATTTCGCCGCGCTGTTCGCCCTCGCCCAGGCGGCGCCGGGGCCGAACATGCTGGTCAGCACCCTCGTTGGCCTGCGTGCCGCCGGCATTCCCGGCGCCATTGTCGCGACCCTCGGCATGATCGTGCCGTCCTCGCTGCTGACGGTGGCGAGCCTCAGCGTCTGGGACCGGTTCCGCGAGGCGCGCTGGCGCAAGATCGTCCAGGCCGGGCTGCTGCCGGCCACCGTCGGCCTGTTCCTGGCCGCCGCTCTGCTGATCGCCCTTTCGGCCGACCGCTCGGTCCCGCTTGCCGCGGTCACCATCGCGGTGGCCGGCCTGATGGTGGCCACGAAAATCCACCCCCTCTGGCTGCTCGCCGCCGGCGCCGGGCTGGGTGTTCTCGGCGTCGTCTGAACGCGGTAGGCTGCGGCCATTCCCAGGGAGGATACAAAAGTGAAGTTCTACAGTTCCAAAGTGGCCCCCAACCCCCGCGTCGTCCGCGTGTTCATGGCCGAGCGCGGGATCGACATTCCCATCGTCGAGGTCGACCTGCGCGGCGGCGAGAATCGTCAGGCCGCCTTCATGGCCAAGAACCCGGCCGCCCAGCTCCCCGCGCTGGAGCTTGATGACGGCACGGTGCTCGCCGAAATCAGCGCCATCTGCGAATACCTCGACGAGACCACCCCCGGCCTTTCGCTCGTCGGCGCCAACGCGCTGGAGCGCGCCGAGGCCCGCATGTGGTTCCGCCGGATCGACCTTGGGATCATCGAGCCGCTGACCGCCGGCTTCCGCTATGCCGAGGGCCAGAAGATCTTTGAAGGCCGCATGCGTCTGATCCCGCAGGCCGCCGACGATCTGAAGAAGAACGCCCAGGACAAGCTCGCCTGGCTCGACGGCCAGATGGACGGCAAGACCTGGATCTGCGGCAACCGCTACACCTATGCCGACATCCTGCTCTACTGCTTCATCGACTTCGGCAACCGCGTCGGCCAGCCCCTGAACCCCGAGTTCAAGAACCTCACCGCCTGGTTTGCCCGCATGAAGGAGCGCCCCGCGGCCGCCGTGTGATCGCGGCATGGCCGATGCCCCCGCCAAGCGCACGCCGGTCTGGCTGGAGATACGGCGCTACGTCGAGGACCTGATCGCCGGGCCGACGTTCGGCCCCGGCGATCGGGTTCCCTCCGAGCGCGCGCTCTCGGAGACCCTCGGCGCCAACCGGATGACGGTGCGCAAGGCGATCGACAGCCTGGTTGCCGCCGGTGTGCTGGAGCGGCAGAGCACCTCGGGCACGCGCATACCCCTGCCGAAGGTGGCGCGTCCGGTCGATGCCCATACCGGCGGCGGCATCGCCCGCATTGTCCGCGCCGGCGGCGGCACGCCCGGCAACGCGCTGCTCGATTTTTCCACCGCCCTGGCTGATGGCCGCATCGCCGAACGCCTCGGCCTCGCCGATGGCGCCCCGATCGTGACCTTCCGCCGCCTGTGGACGGTGAACGCCACCCCCTTCTGCATCGAGACCAGCCACCTCCCCGCCGACCGCGTCCCCGGTCTGGAGGCCGACGACCTCCGCGGCGGCCAGTCGCTCTACGGCCTGCTGCATGACCGCTACGGCATCACCACCAGCGGCGCCGAACGCACCATCGGCATCGCCCCCGCCACCGCCGCCGAGGCCCGCCTGCTGCATGTGAAAGCCGGAGCGGCCATTCTCCTCCTCCGCCTCACCGTCAGCGACACGTCCGGAAAGCCGGTCGAATACATGGCCTCGGTCAACCACCCCGACCTCGTCATCTTCCGCACCGCCCGCGGCGAATGATCGCCGCCCTGCGCCGCAACCCCGCCGTCGCCGCTATCCTCGACGGGTTCGCGGAGATCGCCCTGCCCGATTGCTGGCTCGTCGCCGGCGTGATTTCGCAGACCATCTGGAACCTCGCCCATGACCGGCCGGCGGAGGCGGATATCTTGGATATCGACCTGATCTACTGCGACCCCGACGATCTCTCCGCCATATCCGAAGCCGCACACGAGGCGCGCCTGCGGGCGCGGTTTCCACGCGCAAAACTGGACGTGAAGAACCAGGCCCGCGTTCATCTCTGGTACCCTGCCCGCTTCGGTCGCGCGATCGGGCAATACCGATCGAGCGCCGAGGCCATCGCGAGTTTTCCGACCACAGCCACCGCGGTTGGCATCCGCATCACCGCCGATGGGCACGAGGTCTGCGCCCCCTTCGGCCTCGCCGACCT
>Ga0164297_10000507_pt1 | contig 47694 bp, 42 predicted proteins | sample GEODES058metaG_FD_113539 | JGI IMG/M metagenome (GOLD analysis project Ga0164297, IMG submission 113539) | Dystrophic lake water microbial communities from Trout Bog Lake, Wisconsin, USA - GEODES058 metaG | ecosystem: Environmental > Aquatic > Freshwater > Lake | place: USA: Trout Bog Lake... | reverse complement strand
CGGCGTCGACGAGCGCCTGCGCGAGCACCACGACGCCGCGTTTGTCCGATACGCTGAGCAGCGCGCGACGTATCGGCTGGCGCAGTCCGTGGTCAGCCGGCAAGGCCGTAGCTCTTGAGTTTGCGGCGCAAGGTGCCGCGATTGATACCGAGCATCTCGGCGGCGCGCACCTGATTGCCTTCCGTGTGGCGCATCACGGCATGAAATAGCGGTTCTTCCACTTCGCGCAGTACCAGTGCATAGAGATCGGCGGGCCGATGGCCGTTGAGTTTCTCAAAGTACGCGCCAAGTGCTGCTTCGGCATGCGCCCTGAGGGGCATGTCACCGAGGTGTCTGCGGCTTGGCGTCCGCGTGACTTTCTTAGTCTTGACCATTGATCGCGCCCTGCCTGCGCTCTATCGCTCGACGACCACCGCTCAGGCAACGGCTGCCCGATTGGATCGCGTGTCCGTCTGCGCTTCGATTATCTCAAACCAATCGTGTACGAGTTGCAGTTGATGCGTCGTCGTGGACGCCGTTCGCATCTGCCGAAACAACGTCGCCTCGGCACTCAAGGGCGCCTCTGCGAGAGTGAACTCCGGATGGGCGGTGACCGCGGTATCGCGGTACCAGCCAAGATGCTTGCGTGCGACCCGAACACCGTCTTGTTCGCCATAGAAGGCGTACAGCCGCTCCAAGTGCGAAACCATGATATCACGGACTTCCCCGACGGCTGGGGCAGGTAAGGAGCGGCCTGTGCTGAGATATTCCCGTATTTCCCTGAAAATCCAAGGCTTTCCCTGAGCCGCCCGACCGATCATTACGCCATCGGCACCGCTCTGGTCGAGGACCGCACGCGCTTTGGGGCCGCTGTCGATGTCCCCGTTGGCCAGTACCGGTATGCGCACGGTGGACTTGATCGCACGGACGGTGTCGTATTCGGCGGTGCCTTCGTAGTGATCCGCCCGTGTGCGGCCATGAACGGCCAGCGCCTGGATGCCGCTCGCTTCGGCAAGTTTGGCGATCGCGACGCCATTGCGGTGTTCTCGGTCCCAACCCGTGCGCATCTTGAGGGTCACCGGAACGGATACGGCATTGACGACGGCTGACAGGATGTCGGCCACCAGCGCTTCATCGCGCAGCAGTGCCGATCCTGCCGCGCGATTGCAGACTTTCTTGGCCGGGCAGCCCATGTTGATGTCGATGATTTGCGCGCCGAGATCCACATTGCGGCGCGCCGCCTCGGCCATCATCAGCGGCTCGCCGCCGGCGATCTGGACGATTCTCGGCTCGACTTCTCCGGTATGGTCAAGGCGCCGGCGTGACTTCGTCGTATGCCACAGGCGTGTGTCGGAGGTGACCATCTCCGAGGCTGCGATGGCGGCGCCGAGGCCTCGGCAGAGCTGTCGGAATGGCGCGTCGGTGACGCCCGCCATCGGCGCGAGCGCCAGTGGTGCGCTGAGTTCGAAGGCGCCGATTTTCATGGAGGCGTCGGCGAGGATCGTGTGTCGGACCCGCAGCGTGATGTCTGTTCTTGCCTGACGCAGGCTTCCAGTTTGAAACCGACCGCGTCCGCTCCCGGGTCGACCAGCGTCAGTGATACCTCGGCGCGCTCGTCCGGTGTCATCGTGGTGCGATGGCTGCTGTTTTGGTCGGGGAGATACTCGTTCGGTTGGAACTCCCTGCGACCGACCCGTGTGCCGTTGGCGTCTTCGAGCGTGACGCGAACCAGCGGTAGCGGTTGCGCGTGCGTGGCGTGATTGATGATGAGAGCGTGCAGCGTCAGTTGTCCGGCGACCTCGGTGCTGGAGCGGCTCGCCCGCTGGATTTCGAAGCTGGTGGGATCCACGCGTGGTTCCAGATGTTGTCCCAAGGCCGCGTAGAGCTGCGTGAGCCACGGGCCTAGTGCCGGCACGGTCACCAGCGACTCGGCAAACCCGTTGACCAGTTGGCCGATCAGCAGTAGCGCGAGCGGCACGGCGATCACGGCATAGCGTCGTCGCGTGGCGGCGGACTCGGTCACCGGCGGCCGATGGTTTGCGCCGAGTTGTTGATCGCCGGGGATGATCGGTCCCGGATCCTGCTCGACCGGAATATCGAAAGGATCCTGTCCCTCGTCGGTTGAGTCGAACGCGGGGAACTCGCTCGGCGGCAACGCGGGGTCGTCATCGGTATGTGGTGCGGTGTCGAGGCTGTGTTGCGCCATCGTGAGCGCTGGCTGGGCCTCGCGCGCCAGCGTCGCCGCGATCGCGGCTAGTTCGTGGCCAAACGTTTCCACATTGGCGGCTGGCGCGTCGTCGCTCAAGGTGGCGATTCCGTCAAAGCGGTCGCCACATTGGCCACACCGGAAGTCGCCGCGTGTCGCGCGCAGCAGCGCGGCGGTTACCGTTTGACGTGTGGAGCACCGTGGGCACTGGCTGTACATGGCTGTGTTCAGCTCCGGCGGATCCCGCTCAGCGCGACCCAGCCGTCGCGTTCGCGCGCTGGGGCAATCTCGAACCATGGATGATAAGCATTCGCGACGCGTTCCGCTTGCGGTGCGAGGAGGCCCGAGAGCACCAGTCGCCCGCCGGCACGCGTGCAGGAGGCGATGCGCGGCGCAAGCTCCACCAAGGGCTCCGCCAAGATGTTGGCGAGGACGAGATCATAGTTCCCGCCCCATGGCTGGTCGGCGAGCGCAATCTCAAGGCCCGTGTCGACCTGATTCCGTGCCGCATTGTCTTGTGTCGCGATCAGGGCCTGGGGATCGATGTCTAGGGCGTGGACGAAGCTTGCCCCGAGTCGTCGCGCGGCGATCGCCAGAATGCCGGAACCGGTGCCGACATCCAGGACGCGCATGCCCCCGACCTCGGCGGCATCGAGCCACTCGAGGCAGAGCGCCGTGGTGGCGTGAGTTCCGGTGCCGAAGGCGAGCCCAGGATCCAGCCAGATGATCACGTGGTTCGGATCCTGCTCCGGCGGAGGCTGCCCGCCAGGACATATCCACAGGCGATTGCCAAAGCGCATCGGCTTGAAATCCTTGAGCCACTCGCGTTCCCACGCGCGATCCGCAAGCAGGGTGCACGTGACCGCGAGGTCGGTTCGATCGAGCGCGAAGCGCAGGTGGGCCGTCAGGGTGTCCGGATCGGCATCAGCGTCAAACAGCGCCGACAGGGCGATGGTAGGCCACAGCGGTGTGGCACCCGGTGCGGGTTCAAGAATCGGATCATCCGCGGCATCCGTGAGTGTCACGGACACGGCGCCTGCAGCGAAGCAGGTTTCCTCGGCAAGGTCGGGGTCGAGATCGCCGAGCGTCAGGTGGAGCTGGAGGAAGGGCACGGCGCTACTTTGCGGGGCGGAGGTAGACGCCGCAAGTCCGTTACTTGAGTCCCAGCCGCCGCTCGAGATAATGGATGTCGAGGCCGCCCTGACGGAACGCCGTGTGTCCGAAGATCTCCTGATGCAGTGCCGTGTTGGTCTTGATGCCCTCGATCACCATCTCGGATAGCGCATTACGCATACGGGCGATCGCAAAATGACGGTCCTCGCCGTAGCTGATGACCTTGGCGACCAGCGAATCATAGTGGGGCGGTACCGTGTAGCCTGAATAAATGTGGCTGTCGACGCGTACGCCCGGTCCGCCGGGGGCATGCCAGAGCTTGATCGGGCCGGGGCTCGGCATGAAGGTTTTCGGGTCTTCCGCGTTGATTCGGCATTCGATCGCATGCCCGCAGATCTTGATGTCGTCCTGCGTGAACGGCAGTGGTCGGCCAGCGGCGATCTCCAGTTGCAGTTTGACGAGGTCGATGCCTGTCACCAGTTCCGTCACCGGATGTTCCACCTGGATGCGGGTGTTCATTTCGATGAAGTAGAACTCGCCGTTCTCGTACAGGAACTCGAGGGTTCCGGCGCCGCGATAGCCGACGTCCTTCAGGGCCTTCGTGATGCTGGTCGTCATGTCCGCGCGCTGCTGCGCGGTGATGCCGGGGGCTGGCGCCTCTTCGATGATCTTCTGGTGCCGTCGTTGCAAGGAGCAGTCGCGTTCGCCGAGCACCACCACGTTGCCCTCGTTGTCGGCGATCACCTGAAACTCGATGTGTCGCGGACGCTCGAGGAATTTCTCCATGTAGACCTGGTCGTTGCTGAATGCCGCCAGTGCTTCGGCGCGGGTCACGCTGACCGCGTTCAAGAGCGCCGCTTCGGAGTGCACGACACGCATGCCGCGTCCGCCACCACCACCGGAGGCCTTGATGATGAGCGGATAGCCGATCTTGCGGGCAATGGCCTTGATCGGCTCGGGCTCGAGGCCCAACGGCTCGCCGGAACCCGGAACGCAGGGCACGCCAGCGGCTTTCATCGTCCGGATCGCCGAGACCTTGTCGCCCATCAGGCGGATGGTTTCTGCCTTGGGGCCGATGAACACGAACCCGGACTTCTCGACGCGTTCGGCGAAATCCGCGTTCTCCGACAGAAAGCCATAACCGGGATGGATGGCCATCGTATCGGTGACCTCGGCCGCCGCGATGATCGCGGGCATGTTGAGGTAGCTGTCCTTGGAGGCGGGCGGGCCTATGCAGACCGTCTCATCGGCGAGCAGCACGTGCTTCAAGTTGCTGTCGGCAGTGGAGTGCACCGCGACCGTCTTGATGCCGAGCTCCCGGCAGGCGCGCAGGATGCGCAGGGCGATCTCGCCCCGGTTGGCAATCAGTACTTTGTCGAGAATGGCCATGGGTTATTCGACGATGAACAGGGTCTGTCCAAACTCGACCGGATCGCCATTCTTGGCGAGGATCGAGACGATTTTGCCGGCTTTGTCGGATTCGATCTGATTCATCATCTTCATGGCTTCGATGATGCAAAGCGTTTGGCCCACTTTCACTTCTTGGCCAATTTCCACGAAGGCCTTGGCCCCGGGTGCGGGTGCGCCATAGAAGGTGCCGACCATCGGTGCGGTGATCTGATTGTCGGTGGTCGCCGGCGGTGTCGCGGGTGTGGCCGCCGGAGCTGGCGCTGGGGGCGTGGCGGCGGTGGGCGCCGGTGCGCTTGCCGCGGGCGGTGCCGTCTGGATGTAGGTCGCTACATTGCCGGCCCCGTGGCGGCTGATGCGAACCGATTCCTCGCCTTCCTTGATTTCGATTTCAGCGACGCCGGATTCTTCCAGCAGTTCGATCAGTTTCTTGACTTTGCGAATGTCCATCGAAGGTTCCTCGTCGTCAGCAGTCAGCGTGCGGCGCCCTCGAGGCGGCGTAGTGCCGCCTCGAGGGCTAGTTCGTACACCATGGGCCCGAGTCCCGCGATCACGCCCACCGCCAGAGCCGAAAGGTACGAGTGGTGGCGAAAGGGTTCGCGGGCATAGACATTGGAAAGGTGTACTTCGTAGAAAGGGATCGCCACCGCGGCGAGCGCGTCCCGGAGTGCGATACTGGTGTGGGTGAAGGCCCCGGCATTGAGGATGATCGCGTCTATTCCGGTTTTTTTCGCCGCATGAATCGCGTCGATCAGCTCATGTTCGGCGTTTGACTGGAAGACGGTGACAGTGGCCTGCTGCCGTGTCGCCTGCGCGATCAGTCTGGCGTTAATGCCATCGAGGGTGTCCGTGCCGTAGACGGCGGGTTCGCGCGTTCCCAACAGGTTCAGGTTCGGTCCGTTAAGAACCAGAATCTGGGCCATGCATCACCCTGAATCACCTCAAGAGGAGCGCAGTGTAAACCTAAACCGATGACTAGATGCAAGTTCGCGTCCGTTTGACGGCGATCGGCCATCAATAGGCGCCTTTGGGTCGGGCGAGCTTAAAGTCGTGGCGGACGCCCGAATGAGCGGGCGTCCGTTAGCTTTTCGGCGTGTCCGCCGTGTCCGGTGTCAACCTTTCAAGCGCCGTCTTAATCGCCAATCGGCCATCTGATGCGGACATTTTCCCCTCATTTACCGACACGATTACCGAAATTATCGCTTTTGCTTGCGGTGCGTGCAGTTCGCCGAGATGCACCGCCAGGACTTCACCTCGGGCATCGACGAATGCAGTGAAGGGGAAAGCCAAGGACTGCACCCCAAATCCGCGAGCCACCTCAAGGCCATCGTCCTCGCCGACCAGCAGAGAATAGTGCAGAGGGACCGTGGCGGTGAATTTCTTCACATCGTCCGCAAAATCGATGGCAATGCCGACTATTTCGAAGCCTTTGGGTCCATATTCAGCGGAAATAGAGTTCAGCAGGGGGATCTCGCGGCGACACGGCGCGCACCAGGTCGCCCAGAAGTTGACGATCAGTGATTTGCCATCCCATTCGGTGATGGAGCGAGTCTTTCCCTCGAGATCTTTAAGTGCAAATATCGGCCTGATCTGCGGGACCTGTGGCTCGGGATCTGGTGCTGCGGCGGGCGTTGGCAATCGCGCGGTGATTCGGCTGCCAGCGGGCGTCATGTCGCGGTGGTCGTGCCAGAAGGCCCCCAGTACCGCGAGGCCGAGAATGGCGAAACCGATAAAGGTCGCCGTGAGTGGTTTGATGTTCATGGGGTGGCTTCAAAGGATTGCAGATGCGCCCGAAAGCCCTCCGCCGGGATGAATCCGACGAGTCGGGCATTGAGTCGTTCGGTACCGTCGGGTGCGAAAAAGGCCGTGGTCGGTGGGCCGAAGATGCCGAAGCGCTTCAGTAACGCCTGATCGTCCGGGCTATTGGCGGTGACGTCGGCTTTCAGCAGCACGTACCCCGCGAGCAGATGCGCCCGGACCTTGGCGTCTTTGAAGGTTCGCGCTTCCATTTCCTTGCAGGAAACACACCAGTCGGCGTAGAAATCGAGCATCGCGCGCTGGCCGCGGGAGCGCGCATCGCCGAGCGCTTGGTCAAGCTCGGCGATTGAACGGACCGACTGGAAGGGCAGTGGTGTGGCGTCTGCCGATGCCGCTAGCGGCGTCCCCGACCACGGATGCAAGGGGTCGTTACCGCCGGTGAGGCCCGCCGTGGCGAGCCCCAAGCTGTAGAGACCAGCCAGCCATGCGCCGGTCATTCTCAGCCGGTTCCGGCGGGCCTTCTGAAGTCCCACCCTCCCGAGCACCAGTGCGGCGGCCAGCGCGACGCCTGCCCACAGCCCCATCATCCAGCGCCCTGGCAGAACTCGATCCATCATCCACGCCGCTACGGCCAGGAACATCACGCCGAACAGCGCCTTGACGGTATCCATCCAGGGGCCGGCTTTTGGCAGCAGTTGGCCCGCGGAAGCACCGACCAGCAGTAGTGGGCTGCCCATGCCGAAGGAGAGCGCGGCCAGTGCCAGGCCGCCGCGCGTCAGGTCACCCACCTGTCCGATCACGATCAGTGCCGCAACGAGGGGTGGTGCGACGCAGGCCGTGACCACGAGCGACGAGATGGCGCCCATCAGCGCGGTCGACAGGAGTCGACCTCCCTTGATCTGTTGGCTCGCGCCCGCAAGGCGAGTCTGCAAGGCGGAGGGCATCTGCAGCTCGTAGCCGCCGAACATCGCGATCGCCAGCGCCACGAACAAGCCGGCGAAGCTGACCAAGATCCAGGTTTTCTGGAAGATGGCTTGTACTTGCTGTCCGGCTGCGGCACAGAGAACGCCGGCGACGGTATACGTCAGCGCCATTCCGGTCACGTAGGCCAATGACAGCGACAGCCCGCGGAGTGGCGTGGTTCGCGCACCGTCGCCGGCGATGATGCCAGCGAGGATCGGGATCATCGGCAAGACGCAGGGCGTGAAGGCGAGCAGCAAGCCGAAACCGAAGAAGGCGCCGAGGACTGCCCACCAGTGTCCGTGACGGATGAGCGAGGCCAACCGATCCTGCTCGGAAGTGCCGGTCGTCTGGCCGGGGCTGGTCCTTGCATCACTTTGCAGCGCGAGATGGCGGATCTGGGGCGGGTAGCAAAGACCCGCGTCCGCGCAGCCCTGTGCGGTCACCGTGAGTCGCACAGGGGCGATGCCCTTGCCATGGTAGGGCAGGGCAATTGCGATTGTTCCGCGATAGATCTCCTGCGCCCCGAAGTACTCATCCTGATGCGGCAGGCCCGGTGGGTACTGGGGTGCTCCGAGGGCGTTCGGCTCATCGTCGAGGGAGAACTTGAAGCGTGACCGGTACAGGTAGTATCCCGGCGAAATGTCGATGGACAGCGTGAGCCGATCGGTCGCCGTCTGGAGTGCATCGATCTTGAACGCTTGTTCCGGTGGCAGGAATTCCTCATGGCGACTCGGGCGATCGAAACGTTGCGGCGGCGTGGTGTTCTTGCTCGTCGGCACGATGGACGTCGCCGCTGCGATCACCGGCGTGGGTTTCGCGAGATTCCGGTTGAAGGTTTGCGGGGGGTAGCAAAGGCCCGCATCGGCGCAGCCTTGGAGTTTCACCTGCAGGTGGATCGGGTCTGCGGCATCGGGTGCGATCGTCAGTGGAATTCTGAAGACCGGATCACCGCGATAGATTTCCTGATCGCCGAAATAGTCGTCGTGATGAGTCGAGCCTTTGGGGTATTCCGTCGCGGCGAACGTCACTCCGGGGCTGTCGGTCGCAAAGGTCAATCGGCTCCGGTAGAGGTAATAGCCCTCGTGGATGTGCAGGGTGATGGTCAGTAGTCGGTCGGAAAGCGCGGCGTCGTAACGAAAGGCTTGCTCGGGCTTCAGAAACGCGGCGTCGGCCCAGGCGGGACCGGCCAGGACGGCCGACGTCAGCACCAGAAAAGCGAGTAGGCGACGAAAAGCAGCTGCCGCGAGGGTCGGGGTCATGTTGGAATCACCTTAGAGGCGCGACGGGTCGGCGCGATCCCCGCATGGCGTGGAGAGCGCTCTGCTGTAAATGGGGGCGAGCGGTCGATAATTAAAGATAAAATCAGAAAAAACAACAAGTTGAAATTTAAAACTCGCTCCAGAAGGGCGAGCATATCGCCCCTCAGGCATCCTGTCACGACCTGCTCCCCGTGCGATTTCGGTAAACACATCTTGAAATGACACAGTTCGCCGCTATAGTTAGCAGCCGCTCAAGGAGAGTGCTAACAACGCTCCTGAGCAACGGCCCTTTCGGGGGCCACGGTTTTTGTTTCAAAAGCTCCTGAAGGAGGATGGAAGTATGTCGACGAAGATTCGTCCGCTGCATGACCGTGTCATCGTTAAGCGTGAAGAAGATGAGCGCAAGACCCCGGGTGGGATCCTGATCCCCGACACCGCGGGCGAGAAGCCGAGCCGCGGCAAGATTCTGGCCGTGGGTCACGGCAAGATTCTTGAGAACGGCTCGGTCCGCCCACTCGACCTCAAGGTCGGCGACAAAGTGCTGTTCGGCAAGTACAGCGGCACGGAAGTCAAGGTCGACGGCGATGATGTCCTCGTGATGCGCGAGGAAGACATCATGGCCGTCATCGAAGGCAAGTAATCACTTCGCCCGTCAAGAATTCAGAGGAATCAGAACATGGCAGCAAAAGAAGTACGTTTTAGCGACGATGCCCGTAGCCGCATGGTCAAGGGCGTGAATATCCTGGCGAACGCCGTCAAGGCGACGCTGGGTCCCAAGGGCCGCAACGCGGTGCTCGAGAAGAGCTTTGGCGCCCCGACCGTCACCAAGGACGGCGTCAGCGTCGCCAAGGAAATCGAACTGAAGGACAAGTTCGAGAACATGGGCGCGCAGATGGTCAAGGAAGTCGCGAGCGCGACGTCGGATGAGGCCGGTGACGGCACCACCACGGCGACCGTGTTGGCTCAGGCGATCGTCCGTGAGGGTTTGAAGGGTGTTGCCGCCGGCATCAACCCGATGGACCTGAAGCGTGGCATCGACCAGGCGGTGGCGACCGCCGTCGAGGAGCTCAAGAAGCTCTCGAAGCCCTGCAAGGACACCAAGGCCATCGCACAGGTCGGCACGATCTCGGCGAACTCCGACGAGAGCATCGGCAACACGATCGCTGAAGCCATGGAGAAGGTCGGTAAGGAAGGCGTGATCACCGTCGAAGAGGGCTCGGGCCTCAACAATGAACTCGACGTCGTCGAGGGCATGCAGTTCGACCGTGGGTATCTCTCGCCCTACTTCATCAACAATCAGGCGAACCAGACCGCGGAACTCGACAAGCCGCTGATCCTTCTCTATGACAAGAAGATCTCCAACATCCGTGAGATGTTGCCGATCCTCGAAGGCATCGCGAAGGCCGGTCGTCCGCTGCTGATCATTGCCGAAGACGTCGAGGGCGAGGCGCTTGCCACGCTCGTCGTCAACACCATCCGTGGCATCGTCAAGGTCTCGGCCGTCAAGGCGCCGGGCTTCGGCGACCGCCGCAAGGCAATGCTGCAGGACATCGCGATCCTGACCGGCGGCACCGTGATCTCCGACGAAGTGGGTCTGTCGCTCGAGAAGGCGACGCTCAACGACCTCGGCGAGGCGAAGAAGGTGCTGGTGGAGAAGGAAAACACCACCATCATCGACGGCGCCGGCAAGGGCTCCGACATCAAGGCACGCGTTGCGCAGATCCGTCAGCAGGCGGAAGAAGCGACCTCCGATTACGACAAGGAAAAGCTGCAGGAGCGCGTTGCCAAGCTCTCCGGCGGTGTGGCCGTGATCAAGGTTGGCGCAGCCACCGAAGTCGAGATGAAGGAAAAGAAGGCGCGCGTCGAGGATGCGCTGCACGCGACCCGTGCGGCCGTTGAGGAAGGCGTCGTTCCGGGCGGTGGCGTTGCGCTGATTCGCGTCGTCAAGTCGCTGGAGAAGCTCTCGAACGACAATGAGGATCGCAACTACGGCATCAAGATCCTGACTCGTGCGATCGAGGAGCCGCTCCGTCAGATCGTGACGAACGCAGGTGAAGATGCTGCCGTGGTGCTGAACCGAGTCCGTGAGGGCAAGGGCACCTTTGGCTACAACGCGGCCACCGGTGAGTACGGCGACATGATCGAAATGGGCATCCTGGATCCCACCAAGGTGACGCGTCTGGCACTCCAGAACGCGGCGTCGGTGGCAGGCCTCCTGCTGACCACCGAGGTGATGATCGCCGAAGCGCCGAAGGACGAGGACCACTCGCACGGCGGCGCTCCGGGCGGCATGGGTGGCATGGGCGGCATGGGTGGGATGGACATGTGATCCCGCGCTCCGGCCGAGGTTCGCCTCGGCCGGAACCCAAGCGCCAAGGGCTGTGAAGCCAAAAACCCCGCGCGAGCGGGGTTTTTTTTGCCCGGCGTGCTAACGACGAGGGTCGTTCGGCGCCTTCTCTCGTTCCGTCAACAGCATCAGCTTGAAGTACTTGTGATAGGTGGTCTCGGCGAGCAGCAGGGCGACCATCAGGCCCGCCTGACCATCCATAAATCCTCGTTTGACGACGTAGGATTTCAGGAATGCGGCGACGGCATGTGATACCGCCGCGCCGTAGCTGGCGCGTTTGCCACGCTCGAACAGCATCTGCGCACTCAGCGTCGTGTATTGCTGGACTTTGCGCAAATAGGTATCCGGATCAACGTACGAGTGATGCTCGAAGGCATTCCGTAAGGTCTCGCAGCGTGCGCTGTCCAGCCGGAACTGCTCGTGCACGAGTGCGTCCGTGAACCGTCCGCTACCGCGTCGGAAGAGGCGAACGCTTTGGGCGTTGGCGTAGTATTCCGAGAAACGCACTCGCCTTCCGTAAAAAGCGGTCACGCTGCGGATCTCGAACCCATCGCATCGGTTGTCGGCGATCGCCGAGCGAATTTCTTCCGCTAGCGCCGGTGTCACTCGTTCGTCGGCATCGATCGACAGTATCCACTCTCCGGTGGCAGCATCGAGCGCGCGATTTTTTTGTGCGCCGAATCCGATCCAGTCCGGCCTCTCGATGACCTTCGCGCCAGTCGCCCGAGCGCGCGCAACGGTGTCGTCGGTACTGCCGGAGTCGATGACGATCCACTCATCAGCGAACGCGACACTGCGCAGACACGCCTCGATGTTCGCCGCTTCGTTTTTGGTGATGACGATGACGGACAGGTTCAAGCGTGGCCGCCTTCGGGACGAGGGGCGACCGCGCCGCCGGTCGTCTCATCCATGAGTGCTTCGACCTGCTCTGGCGATGGCCAGGTCTCGGTGTTTTGCAGCCAGCTCACGGCCGGACCGATCGGCGTCCATTGTCGTGATGAGCGCGGGCCGTACAGGCTGATCAGGCGCGCACCAGCGGCGGCTGCCAAGTGCCCGGGCCCAGTGTCGTTGGCGACCGTACAGCGGGCCAGTGTCGCAAGCGCGCCGTAGACGCCAAGATCGACGCCCGTCAGACACACCGCATTCGGCAGCAGTGACCGCGCGGCGATCTCCTCGCCGGGTCCGGGGCACACGACGACCGCGATCCCGCGACTGTGGCAGGCTCGGGCCAGTGCGGCATACCCCGGCCAGACCTTGCGGTTCTCCGTATCGTCGCTACCGGAGAACGGGCATAGCAACACGAATTCACTGCGTCTGAGACGATGTTGCGACAAGAGCGCGCTCGCCGCTGCCTGTTGGGCAACGCTTGCGCGCCAGTCGAGCGTGGCGGGTGGTGATGCCGTCTCATCGAGAAAGCAGTCGACCAAATGCCAATAGGACCGAGCCATGTGTGTCGTCGCGGGCATCGGATGGGCGCGCGTCAGTAACCAGGAGCGTCCGTCGTAAGCGTAACCCTGGGGACGAAAACCCGCCCAACGGGTCTCGAGCGCGGAGGATAGCGACTTGGTGAACAGAAGCGCTGGGGGGGTGCCGTCGCCGGCAATGGTTCGACGCAATCCTCGCAACTGGTCGATGGCCGTTGGGATGCCGCCGCGGCGGACCGTGACGGGCCAGCCAAATCCCTCCAGAAGGCCGGGTGCCCAGCTCTTGCCGTAGAGATGCAGGTGATAACCGGCCGTCTCGAGGCGCTTCAGCGCTGGAACGGAAAGCACAACCTCGCCCACCCAGTTGCACAGTCGTACGACCAAGGGCCCTCGGGAGGCTTGGGTGACGACATCATTGCGGTGCGTGATCGTCATTCCGTTAGAGTAGCACCGCATCGGGTCCGTCTGTAGTGCGAGGGGTTCTTCTTGGCCAAACCACAACTGCCATTGGCGCCCGCGGCCGTACGGCTCGCTCATCTCGCCCGCGAGCGGCTCGACGGCGAGGCACTCGCATCGACCGACGCCGAGATGCTCGATCGCATGCTTGCCTGTAGCGAATTCATCGCCGCCGTGTTTGCCAGCGATCCGCGGTTTCGTGAAGGCCCTACCGAGCTCGACGACGACCCGTTCGTGCTTGCCGCGGATTGCGACGAGGAGAGTGCTTTCTCGTCGGCCTTGCGCCGTGCTCGACGTCGCGCCCTCGCGACGATCGCATGGCGCGCGGTGGCGCTGATAGATGACACGCCAACGACCCTTGCGCTGCTGTCCAGAACCGCAGATCAGGCCATTCGTGCCGCTGCAACCTTTGCTCGCCAGTTGCTCGTGCGGCGGTATGGTGTGCCCAGAGATTCCGCGGGTGCCGAGCAGATTCTGATGGTCATCGGCATGGGGAAGTTGGGCGGCGGCGAGCTCAACTTTTCCTCCGACGTCGACCTTGTGTTCCTGTATCCCGATGATGGCGTCACGGACGGCGAACGTTCCATCGACAATTTCGAGTTCTTCACGCGTCTTGGGCAGACGCTGATTCGTCTGCTGGACGCGGTGACTGCCGATGGCTTCGTGTACCGAGTGGACATGCGCTTGCGGCCGTTCGGTGAGTCGGGGCCACTGGTCAGCAGTTTTTCCGCTCTGGAAAGTTATCTCGTGGAGCAGGGGCGGGACTGGGAGCGCTATGCCTGGGTGAAAGCGCGGGCGATCACCGGGGCAGAGCGTTATGAGGAGCTCTTCAATGACGTGATCCGGCCTTTTGTCTATCGCCGCTATCTGGATTTTGGTGTGCTGGGCTCGCTGCGGGAGATGCATGCACTGATCGCACGCGAGGTGGAAAAGCGCGAGCTCGCCGATCACGTGAAGCTGGGTCCCGGAGGGATCCGGGAAATCGAGTTCATCGTGCAGGCCCTGCAACTGGTTCGTGGGGGTGCCGACCCGTCGCTGCGTTCGCAATCTCTCCTGACCGTGCTTCCACGGCTTGCGGGCGGCAAGTTGCTACCGACCTCGACCGTTGAAGAGCTCGAGCGCTCGTACGAGTTTTTGCGTCGCCTTGAAAACGGCCTTCAGATGATCGCCGATGAACAGGTCCATCGACTGCCGCGTGACGCCGAGCGGCAGACCCGTCTTGTCACGATGCTCGATTTTCCGGACTGGGATGCGCTTCTTCAGAGGCTTTGGAACGAGCGTTCCAGTGTCGCGTGGCATTTTTCGAAGCTGGTCTTTGCAGGTGAGGCGCCCTTGCCCACCGTCGTCGGAAATCTCGAGCTAGCCTTTGCCGACGCCACGGCAGTCGAGCACTTGCTTCCTTCGCTTGCCGCCTTGGCCATCGAGGAGGCGCTGCCCATCGCGGAGCAGCTATTGATACTCAAGCAGTCGGGATACTACCGACGGCTTGATGAGATCAGCCGTCGAAGACTGCACGGCTTGCTGTCCCGCGTGCTCTCGACGACGGCTAAGAGCACAGCGCTTCTTGCGCTGTTCCCGCGCCTCATCAAGGTCATCGAGGCGATTGGCAACAGAACGTCTTATCTTGCATTGCTGATCGAAAATCCAATCGCGCTCACTCGGCTTGTCGAAATCTGTGCGCTGGGTGAGTTCCTGCCGAATCAGATCGCTGCCTTTCCGCTGTTGCTCGATGAGCTCGTGGATCAGCGATTGTTCGACGAACTGCCCACGCGTGAGCAGTTCGCGAGCGAGCTTTCCGTCCGAGTCGCTGATCATCACGACGATGCAGAGCGATTGGTCGAGGTGCTTCGCGAGTTTCAACGCGCCGCGGTATTCCGCATCGCCTTGCTGGAGTTGACCGATCGTCTGCCGCTGATGCAGGTGTCCGACCGTCTGACGGACGTGGCGGAACTGATCATCGACTGCACGATGGCTGTGGCGTGGCGTGAAATGACGGCGATCCATGGTTGCCCGATGGCGGGTCAGGCAGACCATTTGCGCGCGTGTGGTGTGGCTGCGATCGGCTACGGCAAGCTTGGCGGCCGGGAGCTGGGTTATGGATCGGATCTTGACCTTGTCTTCCTGCACGACTCCACGGGCGAGGTTCAGGAAACGAGCGGGCCGAGGGTGATCGAAAACGGCGTGTTTTTCCTGAGGCTCGGTCAGAAGATCGTGCATTTTCTGACGATGCACACGGCCGCGGGACGGCTCTATGAGGTCGATATGCGACTGCGTCCGAGCGGCAAGGGCGGACTCCTGATGACTTATGTTGGCGCGTTTGCCGACTACCAGCGCACCGAAGCGTGGACGTGGGAGCATCAGGCGCTCTTGCACTCGCGTGCCGTGGCGGGTACACCCGAAATTCGCGAGCGGTTCGAGGCGGACCGGCTCGCCCTGCTGCGTGATCATGTTCGACGCGCGTCCCTGAAGAGCGATGTCAGGCATATGCGAGAGCGCATGCGCCGCGAGTTGTCGCGTGCGGGTGATGGCCAGTTCGACATCAAGCAGGATCCCGGTGGGGTGGCCGACATCGAGTTTCTCGCACAATATTGGGTGCTCCGCTTTGCCGATCAATTCGCACCGCTGCTGACTTACTCCGATACGATTCGGCAGCTCGAGTCGGTGGGTTCGGCGGCGCTGGTCGATCATCGAATCATTGATGACCTGGTGGATGCTTATCGTCAGTATCGTGGGGTGGTCCATCGCTGCTCGCTCGAGGGGCATACCCCGGTGGTGCCTGCCTCGCCCTACCACCAGACGCGCCAACGCGTGATCGCGATCTGGGATGAGGTGATGCAGGATGGCACGCTCGCCACGTGACCCGATATGATGTCAAATACGGGTTTGTAGCGATCTCGCGCTCTGGTGGTTGGTCTTATGCTCGCTCGGCGTTCTTCATCGAGGTGTGATCGGGCATGGAGGGTTCGCAGGTGTCGCTCTGGACTGCATTGGCGGGTGGCGTTGTCATCGGCCTCGCCGTCGCGTCGTTCGTATTGCTGAACGGTAGAATTCTTGGCATCAGTGGGATCGTCGGCGGCTTGTTACGACCAACCCGAGACGATTGGGCATGGCGGCTTTCGTTTCTGCTGGGTCTATTGGCAGCGCCCATCGTGTGGACTGCGCTGTCGCCTGACCGATGGCAGGGGATGCCCCAGATCTCGGCGAGCGCTCCGATGATTGTCGTGGCCGGTTTGCTGGTGGGGTTCGGCACTCGGTCCGCTGCCGGCTGCACGAGTGGCCACGGGGTGTGTGGGCTCGCGAGACTCTCGCCACGTTCGATCGTGGCGACAGTGACCTTCATGCTTTCGGGGATGGTGACGGTTTACCTCATCCGCCATCTGCTTGAGCGTGGCCCATGAGGATGCGTCTCGCTGAGTTCTGCGTGGGCCTTCTTTTCGGAATGGGGTTGCTCCTCTCGGGGATGACGAATCCCGGAAAAGTGCTCGGCTTTCTCGACCTTGCGGGTGCGTGGGATCCGTCGTTGATGCTGGTGATGGGAGGCGCGATCCCGATCAGCGCAGCGGCCTTCGTGCTGGCTCGGCGCCGCGCACAGAGTTTCTTGGGTAGCCCGCTGCGCTTACCGAAGGCCCGGCAGATTGACGCGCCGCTGATCGTGGGTAGCGTGCTGTTTGGCTTGGGATGGGGGCTGGCCGGCTTTTGCCCGGGGCCCGCTCTGGTGTCGATGGCTTCCGGTCAGCCGAAGGCGCTGCTCTTTGTCGGCGCGATGATCGCCGGCATGGCCCTCTTTGAGTTCATGGATCGGCGGTCCGCGAAGCGCCACTGAGTGATGGCTGGGGCGTGTGCTGGCCGGTGAGTCCGGTACAATGTAGGCAAGCTACCGGGAGTGATTCATGGCTCAACCCGTCGTCAACGACCCAAACCTGATTCAGCCGAACGCCGAGCACCGGTACGAGGTGTCCCGCTCGGATCTGCCACTGTCCTGTCCGATGCCGGGCATGTACCTGTGGAATTCACATCCCAAGGTGTTTCTTGCGATTGAAGCGGTTGGCGAGGCGAAGTGCCCTTACTGTGGTGCCGAGTATCAGCTCAAGGATTGATGGGGCGTCCCGAGCACGCCCCCTAGGCCACGGTCAGCGATAGCTGGCGTAGCTTTTCTCCTCGACGATCGCCGAACCCAGCGCCACGTTGATTCGTTTCTTGATGGCTGCCCGCTCGTCGTTTTCGATGTAGACGGAGCGAGCGAGCTCGATGAATACGCTCTCGAAGCGCTTCGCGCGTTCTTCGTCACGGATGCGATCCTCGATGTCCCACAGTCGCTCGTTGACGGCCTGCAGCGCAGCCTCGTCCGCCGCGACGTCGTGTTTGCCGTAGGGTGATTCCGCCCAGGTGCGTTCCAGCATTTCCAGTTCGCGACGCACATTGGCGAGTTTCGACTCGTCCGTCATGCGTTTGGCCTTGATGCGTAGGATCGTGATCTTGTCGAGCACTTCGCCGGGGGATACCGGAACTAGAATTTCTGACATGGTGTCCTCTTATTTCAGTGCGGCGGTGGCCGCATCCAGTGTTTTGCTGTACGCCTCGAGTGCTGCTGCCGTCTGCAGGATGAAATCCCCCGCCTCCTGCCAGCGATGTTCCTCGATCGCTTCGCGTACGCCGGGCATCGTTTTCGCTCCATAGCCGGTGTAGAGGCCCGGGGCGTAGATCAGATGCCGATACCACGGCCTACCGGGCAGACCGGGCGAGCCAAGGAGCGTTTGCTCGGCCCCTTGCAGCGCGGCGTTGACGGTGGCGGCACGCGCGGCGGTCAGCGTCGCGGGGTTCGCAATCGCCGTCGCGTACACGCCATCGAGCGCCTTGGCGCTGACGGTGAGCGTGGCGACGGCATTCTGCAGTGGGGCGAAGCTCAAAAAGGGCACGTCGGGGGCACGTTCCGGGGCACCCACGGGGTCGGTATTGCTGGCCGCCAGTTCATAGACATGCTGGTCCAGCAGTTGATGATTCGCCTTGGCGTCCTCTCGCAGCTTGTCGGCCAGCGCCGTCAGTTCATCGACGTAGTGGGTCATGGTGACGGCGACGTCCTGCGCGCGAAACGGCAGGAGTTCGGCATCGGCAAGCCGCAACACGGTATGTCCGGCGACTTCGGCGAGCGCCACACCGTAGCGTAGCGTCGGATCCTCAACCTTGATGTAGTGATCGAAGGAGTCGTAGACCGAGTGGTAGACGCCGCTCGGCTCGCCATCACCGAAGCCGATGTTGAGTGCGGGGATGCCGGCATGCTGGAGGAAGGGGGTGAAGTCGGAGCCGGATCCCAGTGGCTCCAGAGCGACGTCATTACCGTCGAGGAGTGCTTTGGCGACCGCACGGTCGTGACCTTGGGTCTTCAGGATCGCAGCGGCCCGTTGACGTGCCAGTACCGAGGTCGCCTGCACGGGATCGGTGACTCCTGCAGCCACTTCGTTCACCAGATGCTGCAGGATGGGGCTGCCGCCGACGCCGAGGATGCCGTTCGAGTTGCCGTCCGAGTTGACGTACGCCACGGCGTGCTGGGCGAGATCCTTGGCGTGTGTTTCCACCCACTCCGTCGAGCCGAGCAGTCCGGGCTCCTCGGCATCCCAGCTTGCGTAAATCAGCGTCCGCTTCGGTTTCCAGCCACTTGCGGCCAGTGCCCCGATCGACTTCATTTCCGCCATCAAGGCCACGTTTCCCGACAGCGGGTCGCTGGCCCCGAACACCCAGCCATCATGATGGTTGCCGCGGATGACCCACTCGTCGGGGTACTCGCTACCTTTCAGTGTGGCGATCACATCGTAGATGTCGTGCAACGACCAGTCCGACTGAATCGACAGGTGCACTTTCGCGGGACCTGGGCCGATGTGATAGCTGATCGGCAGGCCACCGCGCCAGTGGGCGGGGGCACGGGGGCCCGCCAGCGCCTCGAGAAATGGACGGGCATCCTGATACGAGATCGGTAGCACGGGAATCTTGAGGATCGTGGTCGCATCCTTGATCGCGAGACGCGGCGCGTCGGCGGTGGCGCCAATGTTCGGAGTCAGAGGGTCGCCGGAGTAGATCGGCATGTCGGCGACCGAACCGCGCTGCACGCTGGCGGCCGGCCGGCCCGCGCCTGCCGGATAGGTGTCGGCGGCGCCGTAGCCATCGTCCCGAGGATCGGAGTAGATGATGCAGCCGATCGCGCCGTGCTCGTAGGCCAGTTTAGGCTTCAGGCCTCGCCAGCCACCGCCATAACGGGCGATCACGATGCGGCCTTTCACGGCGATATGGCGCCGCTCCAGATCCTTGTAGTCCTCGGGCATCCCGTGGTTCACGTAGACGAGTTCGCCACGGACGTCGCCATCCGCACCGAAAGCGTTGTAGGGCGGCAAAGCGCCCCGCGTGTTGGCCGAGGAGCGGTCGCCCGGAATCGGCGGCTCGATCAGTGATGCGCGGAAAGGCTTCGGTCCGTCCAGCGACAGGGCGACATGTCGCGGGGTCGGGTAGAGCACCCGAAAGGTCTCGATGTGTGCATCCCAGCCCCAGGCACGGAACTGCGACAGCATGAATTCCGCGTTCGCTTTGTCATGGGGTGAGCCCACGTGGTTGGGGGCGGACGACATCTGCTCGAGCCATGATTTGAGCTCGTCTGCCTGCAGGGCCTGGTCGAAGTGCGCCTCTACGGTTGCTTCGGCACGCGCGCCGGTGCTGGTGAAGCCGATCATGGTGGCAGAGGGGGCGGCGGCGGTTGCCGCGACGGCCGCAGTGCCTGCGGCCGACAACATCAATACTGCGAGTGAGGCGGTCGGAAAGCGCATGGTTGCCTTGGAACTTGCTCTGGGGTGAGGGTGCGTGGTCAGGAAACTGAAGCCTAGCAGAAAGCACGCGATGAGCTGGTCAACGCCGGTGCGCGCCGCTTGCCATCAGTTCATCGAGACGCCGGTTGACATCGGCAGCGTCGATCAGGGCCATCACGCCTGGGCGCTCGATTTTGGTGGCCCAGGGGATGTCGCTCGCCGCCTTGCCTAGATAGCGTTGGCTCGCATCACCATAACGATCGATGCAAAGCGACACGCTGCGGTAGGGGCCACTACGCGCCGGGCGGGTTGCGCCGTAGAGGCCGATGACGGGCAATCCCACGGTGGTCGCCATGTGCGCGGGTCCGGAGTCCGGAGTGACGAGGACGGTTGCCCGTGCGAGCAGCGCGAGGAGCTCGGGAAGGGTGTCCTTGCCGACTTGATCGATCAGCGGTTCGCGGACGAGGGTTTGTATGGCATCCGCCATCTGTCTTTCGAGGGTGCTCGGTCCGCCGACGAGGATCACCCGCATGCCGTGAGCGCGTGAGGCGTGCCCGGCGACGGCCGCATAGCCTTCCGCAGACCAGTTGCGGGCGCTGTGACTCGAGCAGGGACTGATGAGGAGCGTGGGTCGGTGGTCCGGAATGAGCCTCGCGGCATAGGCGTGTGCGTCCTCGGGAATAGGAATGTCCCACCGTGCGGTCAGATCCTCAACACCGAAAGCCGCTGCAAATCCCATCAGTGCGTCCAGCACGTGCTGGTCGCCACCGTTCGGGATACGCGCGTTGGTGAATAGCCACTGGAGCTCGCGTGCCTGTGCCCGGTCGAAGCCGACACGGAGCGGTGCTGAGACGAGCGTTGATAGGAGACTTGCGCGAAAGGACAGCTGCATGTGCAGGAGGACGTCGAAAGGTCTCCCCGAAAGTTCCTTGGCGAGCGATCGCAAGGCGCCAAAGCCGCCGCGCTTGTTGTAGCTGATAAACTCCACGTCCGGCACGAGCCTCATCAGCTTGTGTTCGGTCGAGCCGATGATCCAGGTGAACCGGGTCTGCGGCCACGCCCGTTGCAGTGCTCGTACGACCGCGAGCGTGTGGCAGACGTCGCCGATTGCCGAGAGTCTCAGGATGCAGACCCGCGCCGGCGGCGAATCCAGTAATGGGGTGTGAGGGGACATGGCCTTCGAGAGCATCACGACGGAATTCGGAACGATCCTATACGACCCGTTGCGCATCGACCATCCAACGGACGCCGATTTCGATCCGGTGGCGCTGCAGGCCGCAGGGCGTGTCATGGCGACGGCGGTGGGCCGTGGTCAAGCCTGGTTTCTGTCGCCGGGCTCGGAGAGCGGACTGCCGATGGTGTTGCGACATTTCAGGCGCGGCGGTCTGATGGCCCGCTGGCTTGGTGATCGCTACCTGTGGTGCGGCGCGGCACGCACCCGTTGCGTGCGGGAGTTGGTGCTGCTGACCTTGATCGAACAACTCGAACTACCCGCAGCGCGGCCGATCGCGGTGCGTTTTAGGCGGCAGGGCCTATGGTATCGGGCGGATCTTCTCACCGCGCTCATCACTGGGGTGAGTTCGCTGGCCTCCCGCCTGCCGGCGGGCCTCGAGCGAATGCAGTGGTGGCAGATCGGCCATACGCTGCGTCGCTTTCACGATGCCGGTATTTTTCATGCGGATCTGAACGCCCATAACGTCCTCCTCGACGAGCGGGGTGGCGTCTATCTGGTGGACTTCGATCGTGGTCGACGGCGGACGCCCGGGCGTTGGGCGCGCGGCAATCTGGCGAGGTTGAAGCGTTCGCTCGTCAAGCTTGGGGCGTCTCAAGACGAGGCGGCATGGCGTCGCGGTTGGGAAGCGCTGGAGACGGGTTACGCGATGCCGCGTGGCGCGCCGCGACGGTAGGGGTCCGCGGCCCCGGCGGTGGGTCTGAAACGTTTGTAGCTCCAGAGATATTGTTCCGGGGCGCGCCGCGCAGCCGCTTCGATGAGGGCGTGATAGCGCGTCACATCGCGAAGTTTGTCGTCGCTCGGAAAATCCGGCTGCGGCGGGCTGATCGTCATTCGGTAGCCGCTGCCATCCGCAAGGCGCTCCGTGAAGTAGCAAAGTACCGCGCAGCGCGTTGCACGGGCGATGAACGTGGTGCCGGGATTGGACAGTGCCGGCACGCCGAACAACGGTGCCACCACATGCCCCTCGCCCTCGAAACGCTGGTCAGGTGCGTAGAGCGCGATGCCGCCGCGTTTCATGACTTTCAGCAACTCGACGAAGCGATCGCTCGGGATCATCCGTGCGCCGTGGCGAATCCGACCCCGTAGCGCCAATTGGTTGATGAGCGCGTTCTGGGACGGTTTGTACATGATGTCGAGTTGCTGATCGGTCAGCGATAGCGCCGTGGCAGCGATCTCATTGGTGGTGAAGTGCGCTCCCACGAGCAGCACTCCCTTGCCGCGGGCCCGTGCGGCTTGCAGATATTCGACGCCTTCGAGGGTCACCAGGCTCGCAAGCCGTGCCCGATCGCCGAACCAGACCAGGCCGGTCTCGAACAGGGAATACACCAGGGATTCGAAGTGTCGACGGCCCAGCGCCCGCCGTTCCCGTTCTGTCATCCCGGGGTAGGCGAGCCGCAGATTGATCAAGGTCACACGCCGGTCGCGCCGTGCGAGCTGCCAGGCGATCCGGCCAAGGCCGCGCGCCAGACGGGTCTGCAGCGGCCATGGGAGGCTCGCCAGGATGCGTATCAGGCCGAGCGCGACCCAGACGGGCCACCAGCGAGGTGCTAGGAAGTCCGACAGCGGTCGCAAGGGCACGCCGCAGGTCGGGTCTTCGGCCGTCTCGGTTGCGGATAGCCTCATGGCGGTATGATCGTGCCTCGCGAACAGGCGAGGCTTCAGCTTGCGACTACTTTACCTCTGCTTGGGCTACTTATTAACGCCGATCGCATTCGGAGTGCATCTCTGGCGCGGGCTGGGCGATCGTCGGCACTGGGCCCATCTTGGCGAACGTTATGGCTTTGGCCCTCGGGTGCCGCCGGGGGGCTTCTGGCTGCATGCGGTGTCCGTCGGGGAGGTCAAGGCGGCGCAACCGCTGATCGATGCACTGAGACATCGATACGCCGCGCTGCCGATCACCCTCACCACGTCGACCGTCACGGGTCGAGCCGAGGCGCTGCGCTTGTATGGCGCGGGCGTGACCGTTCGTTATCTACCCTATGACTTGCCGGGCCCCGTGAACCGTTTTCTGGCCGAGATTCGGCCCGTCGTGGCGCTGGTTCTCGAGACCGAACTCTGGCCGATCTTGTACCGTGGCTGTGCGCGCGTCGGGTTGCCCATCGTGCTGATCAGTGCGCGTCTCTCGGAACGCTCGGTGCGCCGCTACCGGGGTTTGGGTGGGCTGATTCGCACGACCTTGCAGTCCATCTCGGCGATCGGTGCGCAGACGCCCATCGATGCAGAGCGCTTCATGGCGCTGGGTGCCCATCCGGAGCGAACCACGGTGATGGGCAATCTCAAGTTCGACGTGACTTTGCCGGATCGCCTTCACGAGCAGGGCGCACAACTGCGCAGCGTGCTGGGTGACGGACGATTTGTTTGGGTCGCGGGGAGCACGCACGAGGGTGAGGAGGCGCTGTTGCTCGATGCCCATCGACAGTTACGTCAGCGTTACCCGGACGCGTTGCTGGTGCTGGCGCCGCGCCATCCGCAGCGCTTTGGACACGTGAAAGCGCTCCTCGATCAGCAGGCGACTCGCTTCGTGACGCGCAGTACCCAAGGACGAGTGATGGCGGATACCGAGGTGCTGCTCCTCGATACACTGGGGGAACTCAATCTGTTCTACGCCGCCGCCAATGTCGCCTTCGTGGCGGGTTCGCTCAAGCCGATCGGTGGCCACAATGTGCTGGAACCGGCCATGCTGGGTAAGCCGGTGCTCGTCGGGCCCGAGGTGGCGACGGTGCGTGCTGCCGTCGATCTGCTGCGTGCCGCTGGGGCGCTCGAGATCATCACGGACGGCGCATCGCTCGTGGAACGATTGTGCTTTCATGCGGAAAGCCCGGCCTCCTCGGCCGAGGCTGCGGCACAGGGCTTGGAGGTGCTGTCCCGAAACCGCGGATGCACCGCACGGGCGATGGCCATGATCGACACTGTGATGTCGGGAAGGATTACCTGATCGATACGGTTTGGTTGAGCCACGCATTGACGCGTGTCAGGCGCCCTTCGTCGATCATGCCAGCCGCTTGTTCCAGAGTGAGCACGTCAAGAATATAGCTGTAGCGCGCGCTCGCGTAGTTCGATTGGGCGTTGAACAGATTCTGGCGCGCAATCAGCACATCGACCGCGGTACGGGTGCCGACGTCGTAGCCTGCTTCCGTCGCCTTGAGCGCGATTTGCTGCGAGGCCAATGCCTGCTTGAGGGCCTGGATCTGCGCAATCTCGCTCAGCACACCACGATAGGAATCGCGTGCGCTGCGCTCGGTGGCGCGTGCCGCGCGTTCAAGGCGTTCACGGGCCGCGCGATGCAGATAGATCGTTTCGCGGATGCGCGATGAGGTGAAGCCACCGGCGTAGAGGGGTACGGTCAGCTGAATGCCGATCTGAGTGTCGTGACTCAGTGAGTCTGCCGGAAACTGCGCTGTCGGATCGAAGATCGTCGCGTTGCCGTTCGTGTTCGAGAAAGTCTTCGAGGCCACCACATCGACGGTGGGCGCATGTCCCGTGCGGGCGATGGCGATGTTGTCACGAGCGATGTCGGCCGCAAGCCGTGCTGCGATCAGATCAGGATTCTGCGCCAACGATGCCTTCACCCAGCTGTCTTCATTGGCGGGGTCCGGTGAGATCAGCGGCATGTCGTCACCGGGACGCGCGAGCTCATCGAAGCCGTCGCCAGTCAGTTCTCGCAACTGGTCACGGGCCAGAGCGAGCGCGCGCTTTTGCGCGATCACGCCTGCGGTCGCCTGATCGGCGGCTGCTTTGGCTTCCTCCACATCGGTGATCGCGATCAAGCCGACCTCGAATCGCTTCTGCGCCTGTTCGAGCTGGTGCGTGATTGCTTCTTTGGAGGCCGTCGCGTATTCGACTAGATCGCGCGCCGTGAGTACGCTGAAGTACGCCTGCGCCGATCGCACGATCGCGCTTTGTTGTGCCGACCGGTAGCTCGCTTCCGCCTGCGCGACCGTCAGATCGGATTGCTTCAGTTTGATGATCTGATCCCAGCGAAACAGCGTCTGCCGCAGGCTCAAGCCCCACTGGGTGGTATCGCTCTTCGTCAATGTCCTGAAGGACGCGCTGTTGCTGCCGACGTCGTAACCGGGGATTTGTGAGTCTAGGTTGTCGTGGGCATAGCTTGCGGTGGCGCCCACTTGTGGGAGTAGTGCCGAGAGGGCCTGAGGACGCGATTCCAGCGCCGCGAGGTGGCTGTCTTCGGCTTCCCGAAGCTGCGGGTCGTTGCGCAACGCCCGATGGTAGATCTCGGTCAAGTCCGCGCCATTCGCAGATTCGATCAGAGTGCCGGTCAGCAAGACGGCGATCACCAGAAGCCGCTTCAAGAGATCAAAAGCCATGTTTGGCGGTTCCGTAAGATTGCAGCCAACGTCGGCGCGCGGCGCCGGCCTCAGTATGACGCAAGAGACGGGTCGACGTCGCGTTGCCAGGCGCTGATGCCGCCGGTCAGATTGGCGACCGATGGATATCCCCGTGATACGAGGAAGTGGGCCACTCGGAGGCTTCTGACGCCACCGTGGCAGAGCACAACGATCGTTTGTCGGGCATCAATCTCGGCCAGGCGATCGGGGATTTCCCCCATCGGGATATGCAGTGCGCCCGGCAATCTCACAATGTCGAGTTCCCAGCCCTCGCGGACGTCCAGCAAAGTGGTGGACTCGGCACCAGGCCAGGAGGGCGCGAATTCGACGGGGGAGATTTCACGGACCACGGGGCCCTCGGTCAGAAACTAAAGTGGGAGGGAATGCGCGCATGGTCGAGTGGCGCCATCCAGGTTTCGAACAGTTCACGGCGCGTCTTGGCGCCATCGCGGGTGAGCGTATGCAGTTCCGCCGTCATCGGTTCGCTCTCGCCGACCACCACAAACAGCCGGCCACCGGGCTTGAGCCAGGTTTCGTAGTGCGGGTCGTAGCTTGGCAAAGACGCGGTCAGAACCACGGCGTCGTAGCGACGGTCCGGGGTGTAACAGGTTGCATCGGCCTCAACCACCTCGACGCCTGTCGTTCCCGTACGGTGCAGGTTCGCTCGCGCCAGCGCGACGAGTTCCGGACGCAGTTCGAGCGAGGTGACCCGCGCCCCCAGGGTCGCGAGGCATGCCGCGAGATACCCGCTACCGGTGCCGACTTCAAGGACCGTGTCACCGAGCGTCAGGCCGAGCGCCTGGAGAATCCTGCCATCGATCTTGGGGGCTAGCATCGACTGGCCACCGGGCAGTGGAATGGGGGCGTCGGCATACGCGATCGCTTGGAATTCCGCCGGGGCGAAGCGCTCGCGAGCGACCGCGTTCATGGCGTCCAGTACGCGCGGGTCCAGCACCTCCCAGGTGCGGACTTGCTGGTCCACCATCTGGAGGCGCGCTTGCGGAAAATTCATCGTAGTGGTCATGGGTCACTAGGGCGTTTGTGGGGTCGAGGGGGGCAGATTACGGAGTTTCCGGGTGCCGGACAAGGACGGCCGGGCGGCCGTTTGACCGCATTATGGTGAATCGACACATCGGTCGTGGGAGCGTCCGGTATCGTGTGCTGTTGGCGCCTAAACAACGATGAAACAATTCGCCCGGCCGCCGGTCGGGCGGCAGTGGCATGGGCTGATTTCGGGACTGGGTGTTGAACCTCTTGGCCGACAAGGACCTCCTGCGGGGATTGGTAATCGCGCTCGTTGCGCTCGGCCTGTTTGCGCCCGCAGCAATCCGCATCGTGCGCCGCCGCATGCGCAATGAGGCGTCCGAGCCATCGCCCGGCCTCACGGGATCTACCACCGGGGTCGGGCTCGAACTAGTCGAGGAGGAGCTCGTGGCGGGCGCTTTGCAGCCGGTGGTGGTTCACACCGATCGCATCGTGTTGGCCAACGCGCCCTTCGCGGCCCTGCTTGGGGTGCCCTACGAGGCGCTCGTCGGTCGCCAGCTGTGGGATCTCGTCGAACCCGACTACGAGGCGTGGGTCCGCGATCATATCCGCCGTGTCATCGCCGGCGAGCAGGCCGCGGAGCGTTACGAGGTGGATATCGCCAATGCCGCAGGCGAGATCGTGCGTCTTGAGCTCGCCGGGCGACGGGTGAGTTTCGAGAGTCAGCCCGCGGTGTTTTTCAATGCCATCGCGATTGTGGTGGAGGCCCCGACGGCCGCGCCGGTGCGACGTGTGGTGCCGGCAAGTCCCGAGGCGATCTCACTCTACGAGACCGTGCCTTTCACGATGGCCCCGACGGACGCCCCGCCGACGCCTGAGGAGCATCCGGCCGCGCTCCAGGCGATACCGGTCGAGCGCCCCGACGACGCACGGCACACTTTGGACTCCCTCTCGGAAGGGGTGATCGTCACGACGCCCGACGGCGGGATCACCTTCGTCAACCGCTCGGCCAGCGAGCTGATCGGGCGGCCGCCGACGGCACTGATTGGACACGCCTTCGGCGCGATGGTGCAGCTTCGCGATGAAGGCGACCAGCGGCCGCTGGCTGATCCGATTCGCCAGTGCATGAGCTCCCGATCCAAGGTTTCTCTGGGGCGCCGCGCGATTGTACTCACGAGCGTCGATGGCTCCAGTCGAAGTCTCGATGTCTCTGCCACGCCGAGGACCACACCGGCGGGCGAGGTGGTGGGTGTGGTCATCGTGTTGCGCGATGTCACGGAACTGCGTGGCATGGCTCGGCAGATGAGCTATCAGGCGAGTCACGATCCGCTGACGGGACTCGTCAACCGACGGGAGTTCGAGCGTCGTCTTGACGACAAGCTGGTGCTGGCTCATCAAGGGGTCCAGACCCACGTGCTTTGCTACCTGGATCTTGATGGCTTCAAGGTGGTCAACGACACCAGCGGTCATGCCGCCGGCGACGACATGTTGCGCGAGGTGGCTGCGCGGCTACGGAGTGCCGTCCGCGATTCGGACACGGTGGCGCGCATCGGTGGCGACGAGTTTGCGATCCTGCTCGTGGGTTGCCCGTTGCATAAGGCTGCACAGATCGCCGATACGGTGGTGACGTCCATTCGTGATTATCGGTTTGTTTGGAAAAACAGTATTTTCACGATCGGCATCGGTATTGGCATCGTGGAGCTTGGCCGAGAGAGTGGTGAGCTCGAGGATGTGATGACCGCGGCCGATTCGGCGTGCTATGTGGCCAAGAGTCGTGGCCGTGGACAGGTGCATGTCTATTCCGCGCGGGATGAGGCGGCGGCCCGCGGCCGCGGTGAGATCCAGTGGCTGCATCAGTTGCAACATGCGCTCAAGGAAGGTCGGTTTCTGATCTACACCCAACCCATCGTCGCCACCGTTGAAGACCCTCGAAGCGGCCCGGCGCTCGAGGTGCTGGTGCGTCTCGCCGGTGATCAGGGCGCAGTGATCGCTCCGGGCGAGTTTCTGCGAGCCGCCGAGCGCTACCGCTTGATGACGCTGGTGGATCGTTGGGTCGTGCAGCATATTCTTGCGGCGATGGGCCGCGGCGCCATACGGATTCCGGCGGGTCGCAGCGTGTCGATCAATATTTCTGCGCAGTCGCTGGGCGATGCCGAATTCCTCGACTTCATCGTCGAAGGCTTCGATCGCTCTGGCGTGGATCCGGCATCGCTGTGCTTCGAGGTCACCGAGGCGGCGGTCGTCGCGAACATCGAGCATGCTCGGCGTTTCATCGAGGTGCTCCACGGGCTGGGCTGCAGTTTTGCGCTCGACGACTTCGGAAGCGGGCTGGGCTCGCTGGCTCACTTGAAGACGCTCCCAATGGACTTCCTGAAGATCGACGGCGTTTACATGCGTGAACTCGATCATGACGAGGTGAATCGCGCGATGGTGACGGCAATGATCGAACTTGGACGCACTCTCGGCTTTCGTTTGATCGCGGAGCAGGTGGAGGACGAGGCATCCCTGCAGACGGCCCGCCAGATGGGTGTCCACTTCGTGCAGGGCTTTGCGATCGCTCGCCCCGAACCCCTCAAGGTGAGTCATTGATGCGCCTGTCTCGGGAGTGCGCTGACGAGAACATGACATGACGAGCCGGATGCAAAGGGGTCTGTCGGGTATCGGGCGCCGCGGCGCCCGCTTGCTGCTCACCGGTGGCATGCTCTGCGGCCCGGTCCTGGCGATCGCGGATGGCCCGCAATTTCTCAATTCCGGTCAGGTGATGAACGGCGACTTGCCGTTTTCGGAGGCCGTGAGGCACGGTGACACCTTGTATCTGTCGGGGCAGATCGGTATCGAACCCGGCACGCTCAAACTGGTGCCCGGAGGTATTCGCGGTGAAGCCCAGCGTGCGATCGACAATATCGCGTTGGTGCTGAAGGCCAATGGCCGAAGTCTCGCCGATCTGATGCAGTGCACCGTGATGCTCGCCGACATGGCCGAGTGGCCGATGTTCAACGAGGTGTGGCGCGGTGCGTTGTCGAAGCCGTTTCCGGCGCGGAACGCGTTTGGCACCACGGGTCTTGCGCTTGACGCGAGGGTCGAGATCACGTGTATCGCGGCCGCGGATTGATCGACGTCGCGAAGGCCCTGAGCTGCTTCACCAAAAAAGAAAGGCGCCGAAGGCGCCTTTCCAAACACGCCGTGGTGTTGCCCTCAGAGGAGCGGCACCAACAGTAGCGCGACGATATTGATGATCTTGATCAGCGGGTTGATCGCAGGACCTGCGGTGTCCTTGTAAGGATCGCCGACGGTGTCGCCGGTGACGGCCGCCTTGTGGGTGTCTGAGCCCTTGCCGCCAAAGTGACCTTCCTCAATATATTTCTTGGCGTTGTCCCAGGCGCCGCCGCCCGTGCACATCGAGATCGCGACGAACAGTCCAGTCACGATGGTGCCGATCAGAAGACCGCCAAGTGCGCGGATTCCGGCACCGGGACCCATCAGGGAGTTCATGCCGAAACCGATCACGACCGGCACGAGGATCGGCAGCAGCGATGGGACGATCATTTCCTTGATCGCGGCACGCGTCAGCATGTCGACCGCACGACCGTATTCCGGTTTTGCAGTGCCTTCCATGATGCCGGCGATTTCCTTGAACTGACGACGCACTTCAACGACCACTGCGCCGGCGGCACGGCCGACCGCTTCCATGGCCATCGCTCCGAACAGATAAGGCACCAGTCCACCAATGAACAGGCCGATGATCACTGCCGGATCGGACAGCGAGAACGGCTGCAGTTTGCCCAGAGCCTCGAGATTGTGGGTGTAGTCGGCGAACAGCACGAGCGCCGCGAGGCCGGCTGAGCCGATCGCGTAGCCCTTGGTGACCGCCTTGGTGGTGTTGCCGACCGCATCAAGCGCGTCCGTGACCTGACGCACTTCCTTCGGCAAGCCGGCCATTTCGGCAATACCACCGCCGTTGTCGGTGATCGGACCGTAGGCGTCGAGCGCCACGATCATGCCGGTCATCGACAGCATCGCGGTGGCAGCGATCGCGATGCCATACAACCCGGACAGGGTGAAGGCGCCGTAGATGGCCGCACACACCGCGAGCACCGGCAGTGCCGTGGACTTCATCGAGATGGCGAGGCCAGCGATGACGTTAGTACCGTGGCCGGTCTGCGAGGCTGCCGCGACGTACCGTACCGGGCCATATTCCGTGGCCGTGTAGTACTCGGTGATGACAATCATCGCCGCAGTCAGACCGAGGCCGATCAGCGCGCAGAAATAGAGCGGCATGGCATCGGCCGGCATCATTTCCTGCGTGATGAAGTAAAACGCCACGGCGGCGATCAGACCGGACACGGCGACACCGCGATAGAGCGCATTCATGATCTTGCCGCCGTCGCGCGCCTTCACGAAGAAGGTGCCGACAATGGACGCCACGATCGAGACTGCGCCGAGGACCAGTGGATAGACCACGGCATTCGCGCCGACCTTGCCCTGGGCCACCAGGAGACCCGCCAGCACCATGGTGGCGACGATGGTCACGGCGTAGGTCTCGAATAGATCCGCGGCCATACCGGCGCAGTCACCGACATTGTCGCCCACGTTGTCGGCGATCACCGCGGGGTTGCGCGGGTCATCCTCGGGGATGTTCGCCTCGACCTTGCCGACGAGATCTGCACCGACGTCGGCCCCTTTGGTGAAGATGCCGCCGCCGAGACGCGCGAAGATCGAGATCAGCGAGCCGCCGAACGCGAGTCCGACGAGTGAGTGCAGCGCCTCATGCTCGTCGACGATCTGCATCATGGCGCCGTAGTAGGTCGCCACGCCGATCAGGCCGAGACCCACGACCAGCATGCCGGTCACGGCGCCGCCTCGGAAGGCGACGGCGAGGGCTGGGTTGAGGCCGATGCTCGCGGCGTGCGCGGTGCGGACGTTGGCGCGCACCGACACGTTCATGCCGATGTAGCCCGCGAGGCCCGACAGCACTGCACCGACCAGGAAACCACCCGCGGTGGGCCAGCCGAGGCCCACGCCGAGCAGAACGAAGAGCACCACGCCGGCGATCGCGATGGTCGAGTACTGGCGGTTGAGGTAGGCGGCGGCGCCGGCTTGGACGGCAGCCGCAATTTCTTGCATGCGGGCGTTACCGGCCGGCTGTGCAACGATCCAACGCACGGCCCACAGGCCGTAGATGATCGCCAAAATGCCCGCAGCGATCGCGAGCCCTAGCGCATTTGTGCTCAGCATGAATGGTCTCCCCAGAAATTCGTCGTTGTTATCGCTTCGCAGAACCGGCAACACGCTCGTGTCGCCGATACTGCACTCTCAACTCTATGATTTATATGTTTTTTTAAATCATAGCGCCTTCGTGACGGCGCATTATACCTTGAAGTTGGTCTTGAGCTTGCGCTTGACGGGCGAGTTCTTAAGTTGCACGTAGTCCGGCAAGCCATTCTTGAACGGGGGATAGTCTTCGCCGCTGATGAGCGGCGAGAGGTACCGTCGACAGGCGGCCGTGATGCCGAAGCCATCGCTCGTCACGAAATTTCTGGGGACCTTCTTCTCCACGTTCGCGACCGATGCGAGTGGGGCGGCGGCGATGCTCCAGCGATAAGGTTGGGCGGATTTTCGCACGATCACCGGCAGTACCGCGTTTTGGCCCTTGACGGCGAACTCTACCGCAGCCTGACCGACCGCATAGGCTTGTTCGACGTCGGTCTTCGAGGCGATATGACGAGCGGCCCGTTGGAGGTAGTCGGCAACGGCCCAGTGGTGCTTGTAGCCGAGTCCGTCTTTGACGATCCGAGCGATTTCCGGCGCCGCGCCGCCGAGCTGGGCGTGGCCGAAGGCATCGGTCGTGCCGCCTTCGGCGAGGAATTTTCCATCCGCGCCCTTGACCCCTTCCGAGACCACCACGACGCAATAACCATATTTGGCGACGCAGTCTTCCACGCGCTTAAGGAAGCGGGCGCGATCAAAGGTGATTTCAGGGAACAGAATGATGTGCGGCGCCTGGTCACGGCCGGTGCCTGCAAGACCGGCCGCGGCCGCAATCCAGCCGGCGTGGCGGCCCATCACTTCCAGAATAAATACCTTGGTCGAGGTGCGTGCCATCGAGGCGACATCCAGTGCCGCTTCGCGGGTCGACACGGCGACGTACTTGGCGACCGAGCCGAAGCCGGGGCAGCAGTCGGTGATGGGCAGATCGTTGTCCACGGTCTTTGGTACGCCGACGCAGGTGATCGGATAGCCGAGCTCGGCGCCGATCTTCGACACCTTGAGTGCGGTGTCCATCGAGTCGTTGCCGCCGTTGTAGAAGAAATACCCGATGTCGTGGGCGCGGAACACCTCGATCAGACGCTCATATTTGGTGCGATCGAGTTCGATGCTCTTCAGTTTGTAGCGGGCCGACCCGAAGGCGCCCGATGGGGTGTGGCGCAGCGCCCGGATCGCTGCGGCGCTCTCAAGACTGGTGTCGATCAAATCCTCGGTCAGAGCACCGACGATGCCATGTCGGCCCGCGTATAGCTTGCCGATCGATGTGCGGTGCTTCCGGCAGGCTTCGATCACGCCGGCGGCCGAGGCGTTGATGACGGCGGTGACGCCGCCCGACTGGGCGTAGAAGGCGTTGCGACGGGCAGGGGTCTTGGTGCGCGGCATGGTCACTATCCGAAAGGGGGGGCGGATCTGCAGGATACCTGCTCAGCGGCGCGGAAAAAACGATCTGCCGGAGGCTGATGATTTGACGGGTTCCGTGCCGGTGGGCCAGCATAGCGGCTGGCAACGGTTCAGTAGCGGGATCCGAGGTGGGTCCCACGCCCGTTGCATCATGGGAAAACACATGCGCATCGTCCTGCTCGGTGCGCCGGGTTCCGGCAAAGGCACCCAGGCGCAGCGGCTGATCGAAACCCACGGCGTTCCGCAGATCTCGACGGGGGATCTGCTGCGCGCTGCGGTCGCCCAAGAGACGCCCCTCGGGAAGCACGCCAAGGCGACCATGGATGCCGGTCGACTGGTCGACGATGCCACAATGCTGGGCATCATTCGGGAACGGCTTGATGCGCCAGATGCCTCCAGAGGATTCATCCTGGATGGCTTCCCGCGCACCATTCCGCAGGCCGACGGCTTGACCGCGCTGCTCGAGACTCTCGGTAAACCGCTCGAGGCGGTGGTGCTGATGGCGGTGGATAACGAGTTGCTGTTCAAGCGATTGACCGGACGGCGGACCTGTAAGACGTGCGGAAGAGTGTTCAACGTGCATACCGCGCCACCCCCGAATCCGCCGCCGTGCGGTGGCCGATGCGCGACCCCGGAGCTGCTCCAGCGACCGGATGATAGCGAGAGCACCATCGGCAAGCGCCTCGAAGTCTACGAATCGCAAACCCGACCGGTTGCGGATTATTACCAGCAGCGTGGACTTTTGGTGCGCGTCGACGCGGATGGCGACATCGATGTGGTCACAGCGCGACTCGAGTCGGCGCTGGCCGCTCAGCGCTCGGGCGTCGCTGCGCGCTGATGCGCTGATAGCACCGTCGTCAGCGGGTCGCCAAGCTCGGCGAGGCGCCAACCGCGCAGCACGCTGGTTAAGGCGTCGCCACGCGCCAGCCGTCTGAGATCGCGCCCAGGCGCCAGAAGCTCCGGCGCGATGCCAAGTCGGCTCCCGACGTCCTTGACGCAGCTCGACAGGGCCTGCGTGAGCGCGCGTTCTGCGGCACTGGGGCGGGTCTCCAGTTGTTGCGTGATGCCGGCGGTCGACATCGCGGCGGCAGCGTCCAGTGCCGCCAGGATCTCCTCGGCCATCTTCTGAGCCGCACCGGGCGCCAGTACGTTCAGTGCGGTCAGGGCAGCGAGGTCCTTGGGAGGCTGACGGGCGATCGTCCTCAGCGCGTCATCGGTCATCACCCAACCGCGTGGTAGATTGCGGCGCACCGCACGAGTTTCACGGCAGGCTGCCAGCGTGCGAATTCGCAACTGTTCCTGTGGCGGTAGCGACTCGACACCCTTCAGCCGCTGCCAGGCGGTTTCTGCATCGACCTGATAGGTCTGGGGCTCGGCGAGTCGAGCCATCTCTTCCGCGAGCCAAGTTCCTCTGCCGAGTACGGATAGCTTTTGCTCGAGTTGCGAAGCCAGCGGCAGCAGCCAGCGAACATCGTCGGCGGCATAGTCGAGTTGCGCCTCCGTCAGCGGGCGTCGCATCCAGTCGGTGCGCGATTGTGTTTTGGCGAGGAGGACGCCAAGTTCACGAGCCAGCAGATCGGCATAACCGACCTGTGGTGCGTATCCGAGCAGTGCCGCAGCCACCTGGGTGTCGAACAGCGGCGTGATCGGCGTTTGCGTCAGGGGCAGCAGCACCTCGATGTCTTGTCGCCCCGCATGCAGCACCTTGGTTTGCCCGGGTGTCGTGAGCAGCGCGCCGAGCGTGGCCATTGGCAGGTCGGCGAGCGGATCGATCAGGTGAACGGCGCGCAGATCCGCGATCTGCAGGAGTGCGAGCTCCGCGTAATAGGTGCGCTCCCGCATGAATTCCGTGTCGAGCGCGAGTCTTGGCGCCTCGCGCAGTTGCTCGAGGAGGGTGCCGAGCGCAGCGGCATCGATGATGGGTTCAGGTCGCAAGGGGGTGATCCGATTCGGCGGAGTACAATCGGACTCCATTATGAGTGCTGCGGCGCTCGATCCCAAATCGGGAGTGACATGCGATTCTGGATGCGGTTGTTCTGGGGTATGGCGAGAGGTCGTCGGACACCGCGTGATGTGCCGGCCACCGGCCGTTTCCTGTCGCTGTGTGCCTTGGGGTACCTTTTGACCAGTGTGGCTCAGGCGATGCTTCTCTACGGTGTCGACACCGCGTTCCAGCAAGGCATCGCCGATCTCCTGTTGACGGCGCTGCTGGTCGTGCTGTGTCTACAGCTCGGCCGGCGTACCCATCGCATCACGCAGACACTCGCCGCGGTCTTCGGTGTCGGCGCGCTGTTGGCGGTGCCGATGCTGGTGTTGCTCGGACTGCGTCCGGCGAGCGCTGGTGAGGCATTCACGAACGTCCTCTCGCTCCTCTCGTTGCCACTCGTGGTGTGGCAGTTGGTCGTGTTCGCTAATATCCTGCGCGAGGCTCTCGATGCGCCCCGGTGGGCGAGTATCGTGTTGTCCTTGGGGTATTGTGTGATCAGTTATCTGGTGCTCGATCAGTGGGCTCGGTTCCTGGGGGCCTGATGCGCGTTCATATTCTCGGTATCTGCGGAACCTTCATGGGCGGCATCGCGGCCTTGGCTCGCGAGGCGGGGCATGAGGTCAGTGGTTCCGATCTCAATGTCTATCCGCCCATGAGCACCCAGCTACAGGCGTTGGGGATCCGGTTGCACGAGGGATGGGACCCGGAGCAGCTCGACGAGGCGATGCCGGATGTCGTGATCATCGGTAACGCACTCTCTCGCGGCAATCCGGTCGTCGAAGCGGTACTGAATCGTGGGCTCGCCTATACCTCCGGAGCGGAGTGGTTGGCTCAGCATGTGCTGGCGGGCCGTTGGGTGCTGGCCGTTGCGGGTACGCACGGCAAGACGACGACCTCGAGCATTCTGGCGTGGATTCTCGAATCCACGGGACTGCAGCCTGGATTCTTGATCGGCGGAGTGCCGGGTAATTTCGAGGTGTCGGCTCGGCTCGGCGCCGCGCCGTTTTTCGTCGTTGAGGCGGATGAGTACGACACTGCGTTTTTCGACAAGCGCGCGAAGTTCGTGCATTACCGGCCGCGTACCGCGATTCTCAATAACCTCGAGTACGACCATGCGGATATCTATCCGGATGTCGCCAGTATCCGGCGCATGTTCCATCAGTTGATACGTACTGTCCCTTCGGAGGGTTGCCTACTGGTGCGCCATGGGGATCCCGAACTCAAGGAGACGCTCGCTCTTGGTGTCTACACGCCGGTGGAATATTTCGGGCGCGCCGCTGCTGCGGAATGGCGCGTGGTGCCATTGACGGAGGACTGGTCGTCCTTCGAGATCCAGCATGTTGGGGAGTCGGTCGGTACGGTGCGCTGGTCTCTGTTTGGTGCGCATAACGCCGAGAATGCGCTGGCTGCGGTGCTTGCGGCCCGCCACGTGGGCGTCCCTGTCGCCGCAGCACTCGCTTCGCTTGCGGGCTTTCAAAATGCGCGCCGCCGACTGGAGGTGCGCGGTACTGTTGCGGGTGTCACGGTATATGATGATTTCGCGCACCATCCCACCGCCATTGCCGCGACGGTCGGCGCGTTGCGTGCACGCGTAGGCTCCGCACGCATCATCGCGATCCTCGAGCCGCGCTCGGCCACCATGCGCATGGGCGTCCATCGCGACACGCTCGCAGGGTCGCTCGCCGAAGCCGATAGCGTCTGTGTGTATGCTCCCGCCAATCTCGGCTGGGACGTGGCCTCGGCGGTGGTGACCCCCGGTGGCCACGCTCGTGTGTTTTCGGACCTCGATGCGCTCCTCGCCGCAGTCATCTCGCAGTGCCAGGCCGGCGATCATGTGCTGGTGATGAGCAATGGCGGCTTTGGCGGGCTGCACGAGCGATTGCTGGGCGAGCTCGCGAAGCGATGACTGTTCGAACTCTGCCACTGTTTCCGCTCGGCAGCGTCCTGTTTCCGGAAGGTCCGTTGTCGCTTAGGATCTTCGAGCCGCGCTATGTCGACATGGTGAGTCGCTGCCTGCGTGACAACACGGGCTTTGTGGTGTTGCTGCTGGTGCAGGGGCGTGAGGCGGGGGCCGGTGCTACGCAGGCCGCAGCCATTGGCACCGAGGCGCGTATCGTCGATTTCGATCGCCTGGACGATGGGTTGCTCGGTCTCACCTGTGTCGGCGTCGAGCGCGTGCACGTCCTGAAGAGCTGGCGGCAGGAAGATGGCCTCCATGTCGGCGAGGTCGAGGACATCGCGCCTGATTTGACCTGTCCAGTGGCCCTCGAGTGCAGTCATCTGCCGCCCCTGTTGCGGCAGGTGTTTGGTGAGGTCGGTGAGCCCTACGCATCGATGCGGCCGCGTTACGATGATGCGGGCTGGGTTGCGAACCGGCTGGCGGAAATCGCGCCGCTCGAGCCCAATGTGCGGCAACGACTTCTTGAGATGCGTGATCCGGCGGAGCGCCTTGCCGTACTCGGCCCGATGATCAGGCCCGGTCGTACGGACGCCTAGCGACGGTCTCCGTATTCGAGAGCAGTGGCATCCGCTTCCGAGTGGCGATGGCCAGAGCCATGAGCGCTAGTGTCCAGAGGAGGACCAGCCAGCCGGTATAGCCGTCGGATCGACTGACCAGCCATCGCATCGGCGACTCGTCGTGGAGTGTCGTGAGCCCGATCGTGATGCGCATCATGGAAACCCAGCCTGCGTGCAGACCGACGGCAACGGCGATATTGCCGCTCCACAGGGTTGTGAATCCAAGCAGCAGACCGACCGCCACCAGTGCGAGTGCCGAGTCCAAGATCGCCTGTGGAGACCGCCAGTCTGCTGCGACACCCAGCAGAAGATCCAACCCACTGTGCCAGGTGACGGCCGCATGCGGAATGGGTACGCGTGCTAGGAAGTGCAGTGCGGAGTAGACGATGGCGACAAGCACCACGCCGACGAGCGGCGAGCGCATGTCCCGCGTGACCGCTCCTTGCATCAAGCCGCGAAAAAAGGTTTCCTCCAGAAATCCGACCGCCAGTCCGGATCCGAGGCCTGCCGCCACTGCGCTAAGTATCGTCCCGATGGGCAGCTCCGGCAGGAGACTGCGTATGCCGAGCGCACACATCGTGATCGACACCGGCAGCATCGTGATCCAGCCCGCCACCACGCCGTGTAGGCAGCGTCGACGCCAGTCGGGGCCTCGCGCGCCATAACCCCAGGCGTGACGGCTCCTCAGATCGAGATGGCGGACCACTCGAATGACGGCGATCAGCGCTAGTACCTGGAAGAGGCGTGTGGCGATCTTGTCGAAACGCCACGCCGGCTGGAGAGGATGCAGCCACAGATAGAGGGGATAGGTCAGCAGCGCGGCGAGGATCAGGGATCCCGCAATCGCCGCCATGAACCATAGGAATGCGCGCATGGGGAGACGTTACGCGACCTTCGCGGTGCTCACAACGGCGGTATGCTCGCGAAGGGTCGCAGGACCAGCTGGCTGAACGCCGTGACGACTTGTTCCGGTGCCAGGCCTTCCAGCGGGCCGGGGGGATCGGGCCTGACGCAGATGACGGGCGCGTCGGCGGCGCCACGGGGACGGTACAAGTTCGGGTCTGCAACGGCGAACAGCACCACCATCGGCAGGCCAACGGCCGCGGCGGCGTGCGCGGGTCCGGTATCCACCGACACCAGTGCCGAGGCATGGTTGAGCAGTGCGATGAGTCGCCCGATCGGTAGTTCGTGCGCGGCGTTCAGCACCGGCAGGTCAGGCGTCAGTCGACGAATGGCCTCGTTCATGTCGTGTTCTGCAGGAACCCCGAGGAGTACAAGGCCGTGATCGGGGCAACGTGCATGCATGGCGCGCAGGACTTGCGCCCAGTGTGCTTCAGGCCAGTACTTGGTGTTGCTCGTGCGTTGGCGTGCCCCACGACGCATCGTGCGCTTATTCCCTGCCTGTAGGAGCAATAGCGGTCGCCGTGCGAGACCGCGCAGGGTGAGCCACTGCGCGAGATCCTGGCGTGCGTGGGCGGGAACCTCGAGTGCAGTCCCGGACAGGGCGAGGCGCTCGAGCGGCGGCGGGGGTGTCGTGAGGGCGGCAGGCATCGTGTCGATGGTTCGTAACAGACGATCGATCAGATGTTCGTCGCCGCGTCTTGGATGATCATCCGCCTCGACGATCCACTCGGCGCTGATGCCGGCGCGGGTGAGGATTTTCCTGCCGATGCCTTCTGTGTCCAAAAACCACGTAGGGCCCGGGCCGCGTTCGCGAAGCGCCCGAACCACGGACCATTGATCCGGACTCAGCAGGTACGGGCGACGACGACTGACGAGCATGTGGATGTCGCCGACGCCGGGTTGGCCCGCAAGGAGTGGGCGTGTCCAGGATCCCGACGAGACGAGATCCACCGGGCTCCCAAAGCGGGCGGCAAGCTCCCGGATGATCGGCGTCATGAGCACCATGTCGCCGAAGGCGCCGCACCGCATGAGCAGCGGCCGGGAGGATGCGCTCACGTACGCTCTCAGCCCCGAGCGGCGACAAAGGCCCGGCGCGCGGCCGCGATCGTGGCCTCGATGTGTTCGGGTCCGTGCGCGGCCGAGATGAACCCCGCCTCGAACGCAGAAGGCGCCAGATAGACCCCCTCGGCGAGCATGGCGTGGAAGAAACGCTTGAAGGCGTCGATGTCACAACGCGTCGCCTCGGCGTAGGTCGAGACTCGTTTTGCGTCGGTGAAGAACAGTCCGAACATGCCGCACACCGCGTTGGTGGCGAGCGGCACGCCCGCGGCCGCGGCAGCCTCCTCGAAGCCGGTGACCAGCGCCTGCGTGGCCTGCCGTAGTCGTTCGTGAAAGCCCGGCGCACGCAAGGCGGTCAGTGTCGCGAGGCCTGCGGCCATCGCCACGGGATTACCGGACAGCGTGCCGGCCTGATAGACGGGCCCGAGGGGGGAGATGTGGGACATGATGTCGCGGCGTCCACCGAAAGCACCGACCGGCATGCCACCACCGACCACCTTGCCGAGCGTGGTCAGATCCGGACGTACACCGTAGGCGGCTTGTGCCCCGCCGAGCGCCACCCGAAAGCCGGTCATTACTTCGTCGAAGATCAGTACGGCGCCATGGCGCGTGCATTCCTCGCGCAGGCACTCGAGGAATCCCGGCGCCGGCGGTATGCAATTCATGTTGCCGGCGACCGGTTCGATGATCACGCAGGCGATCTCGCCGCCTTGTCGTCTGAACACTTCACGGACATCATCGACACTATTGAAGCCGAGGGTCAGCGTGTGTGCCGCTAGCGCCGCAGGCACGCCGGGTGAGGTCGGTACGCCGAGCGTCAGCAGGCCTGAGCCTGCCTTCATGAGCAGCGAATCCGAGTGCCCGTGATAGCAGCCCTCAAACTTGATGATCTTGTCGCGTCCGGTGAAGCCGCGAGCGAGGCGAATCGCGCTCATGGTCGCCTCGGTGCCGGAACTCACCATACGAACCAGTTCGATGGAGGGCACCAGTTCGCAGATCAGCCGTGCCACGTCGGTCTCGAGGGCGGTCGGGGCGCCGAAGGACAGTCCGTTCGCTGCGGTGGTCTGGACGGCGCGGATCACGTCCGGATGAGCATGGCCGAGGATCGCCGGACCCCACGACCCGATGTAATCAATGTAGCGGGTGCCTTCCGCGGACCACAGGTACGGTCCCGCGGCTTTCTCGAAGAAAATCGGCGTCCCGCCGACACCACGGAAGGCCCGCACCGGTGAGTTCACGCCCCCCGGAATATAACGACAGGCTTCCTGATAGAGTTCGTTCGAGTTGGCCATGGGTACCTCCGGCGCAAAGTGTACATGCGACGGTGGTCGTTGATACTTCTGAAGCGCGGGTGACGGCGAATGACGTCGGCAATGAAGACTTGGATTTGCGTGATCTGTGGGCACGTCTATGACGAGGCCAAGGGTGATCCGGAGCGCGGCGTCGCGCCCGGCACGCGTTGGGCGGATGTTCCGGCGGACTGGCATTGTCCTGACTGCGGCGCGAGCAAGGACGATTTTGAGATGATCGAGCTGTAATCAGTCGTCGTCGGCTGCGGTCGGAGCGCCTTCCGCATCCTCAGTCAGCCATTCAACGCTGCTGTTGATCGTGCCATCCGCGTGGAGCTCGAGCCAGCGATAGCCGGGTGGGCGGCTATCGATCTGAAAATCCGCCGATTCGGGCTTGAACTGAACGCCGGTGGATGGCGTGCCCAATAGACGCACGCCGCGGCGCTCGGTATCGGACGCCTGATGGACGTGGCCCCAGACCAGTCCTCGAACCTGGGGATGGCGGTCGAGGACCTCGAACAGCGCCTCGGGATTTTGGAGTCCTACGGTGTCGAGCCACCGACTCCGGGATTCGATTGGATGATGGTGCAGACACACCAGAGCGTGGTGGTCTGGATGGGTCGAGAGCGCTCGGTCAAGGTGCGCAAGTTCCGCAGCGGCCAGATGGCCGGAGGCCTCGCCCGGCAGATGGGAGTCGAGCATCACGAGCAGCCACGACCTCAGGAGGGCGCTCCCGCCACTCTGGAAAGGGGCTTCGTTCAACGAGTGTCGCAAGGCCGTCGGGACATCGTGGTTGCCCGGCAGGCAAAAGACGGGTGCTTCGGCATGCCCGAAGGCTGTACGGATATGTTGGTAGCCTGCCGGATCATCGTTCACAAGATCCCCCGTCAGGAGGATGGCATCCCAATCGGGACCGGTACCGCGGGTATGGCTCAGTACCCGTTTCAGAGAGCGCAAAGGATTGTGATCGCGCAGGTGCGCGTCCGCATCACCGAGCAGGTGCAGGTCGGTCAGTTGCAGCAGTCTGAGGGGCCGGGAGTGAGGCACGTGGGCTTTGGGTGGCGTCGACGCAATCAGCGCGCCAGAGTCCCAAGTCTACCCCCCCGCTTGGGGGGTGAACGGTGAACTGCGTCATGGACCGAACGCAGCGCATTCGTAGCGAAAGACGGCACGGGGCGTGTGCCCCGTGCCGTACTCGTGGCCTCAGTAGCGGTACTGATCCGGCTTGTAGGGGCCATCCACCGGCACGCCGATGTAACTTGCCTGTTCGGCGCTCAACCGCGTGAGATCGGCGCCGATCTTCTTCAGGTGAAGGCGGGCGACGTGCTCATCCAGGTGCTTCGGCAGCGTGTACACCTTGTTCTGATACTTCTCGGGATGCGTCCAAAGCTCGATCTGAGCCAGCGTCTGGTTCGAGAAGGAGTTCGACATGACGAACGACGGGTGGCCCGTGCCACAGCCGAGGTTCACCAGGCGACCCTTGGCGAGCACGATGATGCGCTTGCCATCCGGAAACACCACATGATCAACCTGCGGCTTGATCTCGTCCCACTTGTACTTTTCAAGGCTCGCGATGTCGATTTCCGAATCGAAGTGGCCGATGTTGCAGACGATCGCGTTGTGCTTCATGCGCTGCATGTGATCGTGATTGATGACACGCAGGTTGCCGGTCGCCGTCACGAAGATGTCGGCTTTGTCCGCCGCATAATCCATCGTCACGACGCGGTAGCCATCCATGGCGGCCTGTAGCGCGCAGATCGGGTCGATTTCAGTGACCCACACCTGTGCCGAAAGGGCCTTCAGTGCCTGTGCGCTGCCCTTGCCGACATCGCCGTAGCCGGCGACCACCGCCACTTTGCCAGCGATCATCACGTCGGTCGCGCGCTTGATCGCATCCACCAGCGATTCACGGCAGCCGTACAGGTTGTCGAACTTCGACTTGGTGACGGAATCGTTCACGTTGATTGCCGGAAAGAGCAATTTTCCGTCGTTCTGCATCTGGTAGAGCCGATGGACACCGGTCGTGGTCTCTTCGGTGACGCCGCGGATGTTCTTGGCAAGCGCGGCGTAGAAGCCGGGCTTGGTCTTGAGGCGCTGCGCGATTGCGGCGTACAGCACTTCTTCTTCTTCGTTGGTGGGCTTTGAGATTGCCGACGCGTCGGATTCAGCCTTCAGGCCAAGGTGCACCAGCAGCGTTGCATCGCCGCCATCATCGAGGATCATGTTCGGCGTGCCGCCGTCCGACCATTCGAAGATCCTATGCGTGTATTCCCAGTAATCCCGTAGGGATTCGCCCTTGTAGGCGAATACCGGCGTGCCGGCCGCGACGATCGCCGCCGCAGCGTGATCCTGCGTCGAGTAGATGTTGCAGGACGCCCAGCGCACGTCGGCGCCGCAGGCCTTCAGGCTCTCGATTAGCACAGCCGTCTGAATGGTCATGTGGAGGGATCCCGCGATGCGGGCGCCCTTCAGCGGTTGGCGGGCGGCATATTCTTCGCGCACTGCCATGAGACCCGGCATTTCGGTCTCGGCGATGGCGATTTCCTTACGGCCCCAATCGGCCAAGGCCATGTCGGCGACATGGAAGTCATTCTTCAGATTGATCACAGCGCTCATTCGATCTCTCCTTCAAGAGACAGGGGAGGCGCCGTTGACAATGGACGTCTCGCCGAGCCTGACGGACCGCCGAGAGGTCATCCCCCGGCCCGCTGCAGCGCCCCTCGGCGAGACGAGATGAAAATTATTTGGCAGCAGCCTTTAAGGCACGAGCCTTGTCCGTGCGCTCCCAACTGAAATCTGCCTCGGTACGGCCGAAGTGGCCGTAGGCGGCCGTCGCGCGGTAGATGGGTCGCTCGAGGTCGAGCATCTGGCGCAAGCCGTAGGGCGTGAGGTCGAAGTGCTTTCTGACCAGTGCCGTCAGCTTGTCGCGCGACACCTTGCCGGTGCCAAAGGTCTCGACCATGACCGAGGTGGGCTCCGCCACGCCGATGGCATAGGAAATCTGCACTTCGCAGCGTTCGGCAAGGCCGGCGGCAACGATGTTCTTGGCGACATAGCGGGCCGCATAAGCGGCCGAGCGGTCGACCTTGGAGGGATCCTTGCCCGAGAACGCGCCACCGCCGTGGCGCGCGAAACCGCCGTACGTGTCAACGATGATCTTGCGCCCTGTCAGGCCGCAGTCGCCGACCGGGCCGCCGATCACGAACTTGCCCGTCGGATTAATGTGGAATTTCGTGTGCTTGCCGATCCAGCGTTTCGGCAATACCGGCAGCAGGATCTCCTCCATCACGCCTTCGCGGAGCGTGCGCGTCGAAACCTCTGGGGAATGCTGGGTCGACAGAACGACGGCTTCGATCCCGACCGGGCGATCGTGCTCATAACGGAAGGTGATTTGGCTCTTGGCGTCTGGGCGCAGCCAAGGCAGCTTGCCGCGGCGCCGAACGTCCGCCTGCTTCTTGACGAGGCGGTGGGCGTAGGTGATCGGCGCCGGCATCAAGACATCGGTTTCATTGCTGGCATAGCCGAACATGAGGCCCTGATCGCCGGCGCCCTGCTTGCGGGGATCCTTGCGGTCCACGCCCTGGGCGATGTCCGGAGACTGTTTGCCGATGATGTTGATGACCGCGCAGCTTGCGCCGTCGAAGCCCATTTCAGAGTGGTTGTAGCCAATATCCAGAACGGTCTTGCGTACCAGCGCCTCCAGGTCGACCCAGGCGCTCGTGGTGACTTCCCCGGCGAGGATCACGCAACCGGTCTTGACGAGGGTCTCGCAGGCCACTCGAGCCCGCTTGTCGACCGCTAGGATTGCATCCAGCACCGCGTCCGAGATCTGGTCAGCGACCTTGTCCGGATGGCCTTCGGAGACGGATTCGGAGGTGAACAGGTAGCTGTTGTTGGTGGACATGGGGTCGGTTGCGCCGAGGCGCCTCCATAGCAAGGTGGCTGAGAGCCATAATCATACCCGAAAGACTTTTTGGATTGCCCCCCTTGAAGCCCTGTAAGACAATACTTGGCTCTACAATTTAAAATAAGGTTTCTGGGAATGTCCGACCATCGACGCCTAGCCAATGCGATCCGGTTTCTCAGCATGGATGCTGTACAGGCCGCCAATTCGGGACATCCCGGTGCACCCATGGGTATGGCCGATATCGCCGAAGTGCTGTGGCGTGACACCCTAAAGCATAATCCGGCCAACCCGGCGTGGTTCGACCGCGACCGTTTCGTGCTGTCCAATGGCCACGGCTCGATGCTGCTGTACTCATTGCTGCACCTGACGGGTTACCCGCTGTCGATCGATGAATTGAAGCGCTTCCGGCAGTTCGGGTCTCATACGGCCGGTCACCCGGAGCGCGACCTCCGGTTGGGGATCGAGACCACCACCGGACCCTTGGGTCAGGGAATCGCCAATGCCGTCGGCATGGCGATCGCGGAGCGTGTGCTCGCCGCCCATTTCAACGAGCCGGGATTCGACCTGATCGACCACCACACCTATGTGTTCTTGGGCGATGGGTGCCTGATGGAGGGGGTCTCGCACGAGGCGTGTTCTCTGGCGGGTACGCTGGGTCTCGGCAAGTTGGTGTGCTTCTACGACGACAACGGTATCTCCATCGACGGTCATGTGACCGGCTGGTTCACGGACGACACGCCGAAGCGCTTCGAAGCCTACGGTTGGCAGGTGATTCGTGGTGTCGATGGGCATGATGCTGAGGCGATTCGCCGGGCAATTCGCAAGGCGCGCAAGGAAACCTCAAAGCCGTCACTCATCTGTTGCAAGACCGTCATCGGTTTCGGGGCGCCCAACAAGCAGGGAACCGAGGCCGTCCATGGCTCAGCCCTCGGGGCGGCCGAGATTGAGGCCGCCCGCAAGGCGCTCGATTGGCCGTATGCGGCCTTCGAGATTCCCGCGGACATTCGGGCCGAGTGGGATGCACGTGCGCGGGGCAAGCGTCTGGAAAACAAGTGGAATCGCCTCTTCAAGGAATACCGCAAGGTTTATCCGACGAAGGCTGCGGATTTGGAGCGGCGCACCCGGGGGCTGTTGCCTGACGATTGGGCTGCCGTGGTTCGTGAGTTGATGATCGACGTGCAGGCCAAGGGCGGGTCGGCGGCCACTCGTCAGTCCTCACAAGCAGCGTTGAACGCCTTCGCACCCCGCCTGCCCGAGCTGATCGGCGGTTCGGCGGACCTGACGGGTTCGAACAACACCTGGACGAAGGTGTCGAAGGGGCTCACGCGGGACGATGCCAGCGGCAACTACCTTTGGTACGGCGTGCGCGAATTCGGCATGTCGGCCGCTATGAATGGGATCGCGTTGCATGGTGGCCTGGTGCCGTATGGCGGCACCTTCCTCGTGTTCTCGGACTATGCGCGGAATGCCGTTCGGATGGCTGCACTGATGCAGACCCAGAGCATCTTCGTTTGGTCGCACGATTCCATCGGTCTGGGCGAGGATGGTCCGACCCATCAGCCCATCGAGCACCTCGGATCGCTCAGAATCATTCCCAACATGACGGTGTGGCGGCCGTGCGATGACGTCGAGACGTATGCCGCGTGGGCGTTCGCCATCGCCCATCGAAGCGGCCCGACCGGGCTTGTGCTGACCCGGCAAGCGGTGCCGCATCAGTCGAGGTCGCCTGAACAGCTGGCCAACATCCGTCGTGGCGGTTATGTGCTCGTGGCTGCCGAGGGCCGACCCGATGTGGTGCTGATCGGCACTGGCTCCGAGCTTGACCTGGCGGTGCAGGCCGCTAGGACGCTCGCGGTTCGGGGCGTTCGCGCGCAGGTCGTCTCGATGCCATCGGCGGAAGTCTTTGATCGCGAATCGCCGGTGTATCAGGCCACGGTACTGCCCGATGGTGTTCCGCGGATCGCGGTCGAAGCGGGTGGACGGGATTACTGGACCCGATATACGGGGCATCGGGATCGCGTGATTGGCTTGGATACGTTCGGCGCCTCGGCGCCGGCGCAGGATCTGTACCGGCACTTCGGGATCACCGCCGAGCGCGTCGTCGAAGTCGCGCTCGGCGCCCTGGGACGCTGAACGCTGCGGTTTGCGGCATAGTGATGATTAGTTAAGGAGACACTGACACATGGCCATCAAGGTAGGAATCAACGGCTACGGCCGCATCGGTCGCAACACCCTGCGCGCTCTTTACGAGGGTAAGCGCAATGGTGACATCCAGATCGTCGCGATCAATGATCTCGGGGACGCGCAAACCAACGCACACCTGACGCGCTTCGACACCGCCCATGGTCGGTTTCCGGCGGAAGTGCATGTCGATGGCGATGCAATGGTGGTCAATGGCGATCGTATTCGCGTACTGGCCGAACGCGATCCGGCAAAGTTGCCTTGGGGCGCGCTGGGTGTCGACTACGTCCTCGAGTGCACTGGGCTGTTCGCGACCAAGGAGAAGGCCGAGAAGCACATTGCCGGTGGCGCCAAGAAGGTCGTGATCTCGGCGCCCGCGGAAGGTGCCGTCGATGCCACGGTCGTGTACGGCGTCAATCACGACGTGCTGAAGAGCAGCATGACCGTCATCTCGAATGCCTCCTGCACCACCAATTGCCTTGCACCGCTCGTCAAGCCGCTGAACGACTCGATCGGAGTTATCGCCGGCATCATGACCACCGTGCATTCCTATACCAATGATCAGGTGCTCACTGACGTGTTCCACAAGGATCTGCGTCGCGCGCGGTCGGCCACGATGTCGATGATTCCCACCAAGACGGGCGCAGCCGCGGCGGTCGGGCTGGTATTGCCGGAACTGAAAGGCAAGCTGGATGGTTTCGCCGTGCGTGTGCCGACGATCAATGTGTCGTTGGTCGATTTGACCTTTACCGCAAAGCGGGCGACCACGGTGGAAGAGGTCAATAGCCTCCTCAAGACGGCCTCGCAGGGTGCCCTGAAGGGTGTGCTCGCCTATAACGAGGAGCCGCTTGTGTCGATTGATTTCAATCACAACACGGCCTCATCGACCTTCGATGCGACTCTCACCAAGGTCATCGATGG
>Ga0164297_10000503_pt1 | contig 47814 bp, 55 predicted proteins | sample GEODES058metaG_FD_113539 | JGI IMG/M metagenome (GOLD analysis project Ga0164297, IMG submission 113539) | Dystrophic lake water microbial communities from Trout Bog Lake, Wisconsin, USA - GEODES058 metaG | ecosystem: Environmental > Aquatic > Freshwater > Lake | place: USA: Trout Bog Lake... | reverse complement strand
TTGATTGTGCAGGAATGTGCTGAGTCATTGTGGACGGAAGAATGTTACACGAGCGATTTGGCCTTAAAAGAATTTGAAAAGAATAGCAAGAAGATTAAACTACATTTTGGAGTTGAAGAATGATTACAATGAAAGAATGGATGGAATTAGTTGACTATAAGATCACTGAAGGTGGTGAGTACGGTTGGCAATGCTATGGTCACAATGCCTATTGTTTGGACAGTTGGAATGGTGTCCACGGCAAGGGCGGATATAGTTTTAACATTATTTTTAGTACAAAAAGCCAAAAGGTATACGAAGTAAGTGTATGCGACTATACAAATGATCGTGCTTATCGTATGATCAATCCCAAGTTTGTTGAAAAGCATCGTAAAGAAGCTGAACACAAGAGTGAACTAGCCAATCAAGCATGGGACGATGTCAACTATGTTGATTTAGAAGTTGTTGACGACTTTATCCAAAAATGCCTAGCTATCAAGGCTGGTGAAGATTACAGCACAGATATCAGTGTTCCGTTAGACTTACCAGATGACTTGCTGATGTTTGCGTTCAAGGCCGCACATGCTGAAAACATGACTTTTAATGATTGGATGAACAAGATGTTAAAAGCGTTCATTGACCAAGTTAAAGTAGGTGAGTACACCAAAGAAGACGCCCAAAAATTTCTAGAAGAAAATGTTTAAGCCACTTCGCGATGACCTAATGGTCCAACAACAAATAGATGGCGCTTGGCAGCACATGGTGGGCGTCATTATGTTAAACCAAACAGGACGAAAACCTGTTAAGACAACTTTGCCAGAATTCTTATATTGGTTTCCTACTCCGTATGCTCTGCTCAAAGCAGATGAAGAGTTTGTTAAAAGCATTATCGAACCGCTAGGCATGATGAACGTGCGATATACTCGCTTGATGAAAATGAGCCAGGACTTTTTGACATGGGACGGCGATGATGCTACAATGTTATATGGAATTGGCAAATATGGTAGTGACAGCTACGAGATTTTCTTTAAGCAGAACTACTCAGTTGAGCCGACAGACAAAGAACTAAAACGATATCTAGAAGAGGAAATTTACGCATGAATTTAGTACCAATGGTAGTTGAAAAGTCAAGTAACGGTGAACGTGCTTATGACATTTATAGTCGCTTGTTGAAAGAGCGTATTATCTTTTTAAACGGACCGGTGGATGATAACTCTGCTAACTTAATTGTAGCCCAGATGTTGTTTTTAGAATCAGAAGATGCTGATAAAGACATCAATTTTTATATCAATAGTCCAGGTGGACTAGTAACAGCAGGATTAAGCATCTATGATGTTATGCAATTTATTAAACCAGATGTAGCGACCTATGTCATGGGGCAGGCGGCATCAATGGGATCATTCCTAGCACAAGCAGGTGCCAAGGGCAAGCGTTTTGTCTTGCCAGAGTCACGTACAATGATCCATCGTGTTAGCTCAGGTACTCCTGGTACTAGCGGTAGTGTCCATGTACAAGAACTTGAATTCGAAGATGCAAAACGTGCCTATGAAGAAAGTCAACGCATCAATAAACGCTTGACAGAATTGTATGTACGTCATAATACCGCAAACAAAACTTATGACGAAATGTTTGCTACCATGAAGTTTGATACATTCTTAAGTGCAGAACAGGCTGTTAAGTTCGGACTTGCAGATCAGATCGTTGAAAAGCGTCCAGACGAAATTGTATCATAATTTAATTTCCGATTGAGCCTAGATAATTATTATTGTAGAACAAAATTCTACCAGGCACATTTAGGCTCAATTTAGGGAAATTAATATGAATAAAATTACAAAACATCTTGAAGAAGTAAACCGTTTAACCTTTCAACATAAACTATGGTTATTGTTAAGCGGAGTTGTCGCGACAATTATAGTCGTATTTTTTATAGATCGCAACATCATTCAAAATTCAAACGCATTCTGGATCATAATAGGGTTAGGCGCAGCAATAACGGTAGTATGGTGGTATTGGACTATGAAGATAGTACACCGCCTTATAAGCCATCGTCGAGAAGAATCTGAAATACTACACGATCTCGTAAAGTGTATTAGAGAAATTAGAGAAGACGTAAAAAACTTACCGAAGTAGTTGACAACAGTAAATAAGAGTATATAATTATACTATGCGGTCTAGGCGTCATCCCGCAATATAAACTCTGCCGCCATTGCTAATCTTAAGGAGACTACAATGGCAAAATTTTACTCAACAAAAACTTACGGAAACGATCGCGGCTTATCATGCTGTTTTAGACAATGGCGTGCCACACATAGCCACTGCTCAACACTACACGGTTATTCAATTGGCATCAAATTAATCTTTGAATGTGATACACTAGATGACAAAAACTGGTGTATGGACTTTGGCGGACTCAAAGAATTTAAAGAGTGGGCAGATCATATGTTTGATCATACTTTGGTAATTGCTGAAGATGACCCAATGCTAGATCGATTCAAAGAAATGTCAGGCTGGAGTTCAAATCCAGAGCATGATAGTAACCCAGAACGTGTACAAGTAGAACCATTCCGCCGTCAAGGCATCTGTGATTTACGTATTGTACCTGCTGTTGGTTGCGAAATGTTTGCCAAAATGGCATACGACAAAATGGCTGAATTGCTAGCTTCTGGCAATATGCGTTATCCAATCAATCCAAGTGTGCGTGTAAAAAGCGTAGAAGTATTTGAGCACGGTGCGAATTCCGCTACATACGAAGGTTGATCTTTACCAAAGTCTGTGTTATAATAGTACTATGACACAGACACTTAAACGCATTGGATTTTGTTGTAAATGGATCGATGGTCCTAGCCAAATTGACGGGATCAAACAAACTGACACAGCAAAGAAATATAACACCGGTACAACTACTGTCGCTTGGTTAAATAGACAAACAAGGGATGTAGCGGAGCAAAAGTTATGGGACCTAATGGTAGGCAATATCGAGGCAACTCGATTATTAGTAGAGCGTGTCGGGCAGCTTGAGCCTTCTCTTCGCATGGTTAGGATTAGCAGCGACATCCTGCCTGTTTATACTCACGCTGATTTTGCTGATTATTGGCGTAAACCTGACGTTGTTTCATACGCCGAAACCCACTTTAAGAGAGTGGGTGATATTGCTCGCGATCGCGGTGTGCGGCTTTCTTTTCATCCTGGGCAGTTTACTGTGTTGGCAAGTGATAACCCAGGAATTGTCGAGCGGTCGATTGCAGAATTTGAATACCACGCAGACATGGCCCGCTGGATGGGGTACGGAAGAAACTTCCAAGACTTCAAAATCAACGTGCATATCGCCGGACGTCAAGGACCAGAAGGCATCCGCAGAGCGTACCAAAAACTAAGTCCAGAAGCACGTAACTGTATTACAATCGAAAACGAAGAAAACTCTTGGGGGTTAGATGACTGCTTATCTATTTCTGATATTGTCCCTATTGTGCTTGATATACACCATCATTGGATCAGGGAAGGAGAATACATCGATCCTACTGACCAAAGAGTACAAAAGGTTGTTGATAGTTGGCGTGGTGTGCGCCCTGCTTGCCATTACTCCGTATCTAGAGAAGATGTCTTGGATATTAGAGAACATCCCACTAGGCCCGAAATGGCCCTGCTGTTAGAGCGAGGTTACAAAAAACAAAAACTCCGTGCTCATTCTAATTTCTATTGGAATAGAGATGTTAATGAATGGGCACTGAGTTTCTTGGATAAGTTTGATATCCAGTGCGAAAGCAAGGCTAAAAATCTAGCTAGTTTCGCACTTGCCAAGCAAGCAAAAGAGCTTAACTTGCTTTAGGCTTACGTGTAGTAGCTTTCTTAACAGTTGGCTTCTTAGAGGCTGTTGCTTTAGCTGGTGCTTTCTTAGCACGTGGCTTTTTAGCTGGAGTAACGCTTTCTACCATTGCTTGAGTTGCTACGTCAGCAACTTCAGTCACTTCTGGGGTTGCTTCAATCTTATAAGGAGCAACTTCTACTTCTACTTTCTTTGGGCGGAATGCAATATACAAACCTGCCAATACTACTAAACCAATAACAATAAATTCCATTTGGAATCTCCTTTAAATGTATACTTTATTTAAGTCAATAAATATCACAGTAACATAAAAAGGTTGAGCGCCAATTTACCTTTAAGCCACATTAGCTGTACTACGCAAAAACAGGGAAAGTTCGTAGTTAGGGGTCCTTGGATGCCCTGTTAACCACTCAACAAACTATTTAACATTATGTATAACTTTATAAGACAAATAACTGAAGGTAGATTAGGAAAGACACTAGAGCGTGTTAAGCTAGAGTATCCTTTAGATGGGCTGGGCCGAAGCCTGAGCAAGCAAACTATGAACTATCATTACGGCAAGTTATATAAAACCTACTGTGATCGATATAATGCAGGAGAAGGTGACTTAGATTTCAATGAAGCAGGCGCATACTTACACGGAGTATACTTTAGCCAATTTAGATCACCAAAAGGTTCAAACAAACCAGATGGTGCTATATTAGAGCTTATTGAACAGCATTTTAAATCGTGGGATAAGTTTCAAAAAGAATTTGAAAAGACTGCGATGGCTATACAGGGTAGTGGTTGGGTATATCTGTCAAATGACGGTGAACTTAAAACAATCAAAAATCACGAAATCAAAAAAGATATCTTACTATTAGTTGATTGGTGGGAACATGCGTGGGCATTAGATTATCGAGCAGACAAAGCAGGCTACTTGAATAACTTATGGAAGATCATAGATTGGTCTGTGATCAATAACAGACTAGTAATAAAAACTTGATTTAAACTATAAAATACAGTATACTTAATCTATGCTTAAAATAAAAAAACTATCAGCAGCATCACAAAGCCAGTCAATGTTACAAGACATAAACTTAGAAGTTAAAGCAGGAGAAATCCACGCTGTCATGGGACCTAAGTTTAGTGGAAAATCAGCACTACTACATTCAATACTAGGGCATCCAAATATACAACAAGTAGATGGATCCATTACATTTAACAAGAAAAAAATACACGACTTAGAAACTGATGAGCGAGCAAAGCTAGGTATCTTTGTTGGTTGGCAATTTCCTCCAGAGTTTGATAACTTAACAAATTGGGAAATCGTTAGCAGGCTATACAGTGGAACAGAAAATTTAGATCTAGATTATACTACAGCATGTATGGTGCTAGACTTAGGGTTTGATCACGGAGCAAAACATCCTACCGGTTTTGAAATGAACATGGGCCAAGCCAAACGTGCTGAACTTGTACACATGTATCTATCAAAACCTTCGCTTGTGCTTATTGACGAAATTGATGTAAACGCAAGTGCAGAAGAAGTACAATTAATGGCTGCGTTTCTAAAAGATTATATCACACCAGAACGAGCAGGCATAATTACTACTAACAATCAAGAATTCCTAGATATTATTCAACCAACACATGTTCATGTAATGAGTGAGGGAGAGATTAAATTATCAGGCGATGCAGAATTATATAAAAGGATCATTAAAGATGGGTATCCAGAGTTTTCTAAAAGCAACTAAAGGTGATCCGGATTGGGCGTTTACTCCAGAACAATATTTTGAGAAAGAATTTAAATTAATCGATGCTAACTTGATAGAATTAGGTCAAGATAAAACTGATAAGATTATTCTACGCCAAACACCTACAGAAAAAGAAATGCTGGCCAAGCACTTGCGTATTGATGTACGTGAGAACGCTAAACTAGACGTCACTATTATTAACGAAGCTAGCGATAAATTACAGCAAGTATTCCTTTACGACATCCGTGTACGTGAGGGCGGGCATATTAATCTTGGTGCATTTATTAAGGGCGGAAAACTAAACAAACATATTTTCCAAGTAATCCTTGATGATGGTGCTAATTTTAATGCTTATGGATATGCTCATAATGATGTAGGTGGCGACTCTGAATTTATTACTAAAATAGAGCATCAAGGTCCTTATAGTGTTAGCAATCAATATTTTGTATCAGAAGCTGGAAAGAATAGTCAAACAGTATTCCAATCAATGATCAACATATTCCCTGACGCAAACTACTCGCAAGTTGGCATTGAAAACGAAAACTTAATCACAGGTGATGAAGGCCGTTGTCAAAGTGTCCCTGAAGTATACAATCATACATCAACATCAAATGTCAGCAACGCAACTGTTACTAACCCTTTGGAAGATGATAAAGTTTACTATCTACAGAGCCGCGGTATTTCAAAAGCAGATGCTAAAGCTCTACTAATTTCTGCCCACAGAAAAGCAGTGCTAAACATACTACAAAATTCAGAAATTAAAGAAGAAGTTGAGCAACTGTTAGTAGACTAAAGTTTACTAATATCATCTGTACTACTTGCAGGTTTATCCCAGATAAATCTGCGCTCTACGCCCTTACGCTGGGCAAAACGCTTTGAATCGCACTTAGAGCAACAATGGAAATAGGCATTACTGCGCCTTTTAGTTTCCATCTTTGCTTGCGGTCTTTCAAACAGCTCATTACAGCTATCACAGCGAAATACTACAATGGTCTTTACCCTTTTGTGGCTATGAACCTTACCTAGTTTGCTAGCTCGCTGATATTCAGTGGTTATTTTCTTTGTTGTGATGAACATTGATTATTTACATTGTGGTTACAAAAATCTTTGGTAAATAACACAAAGTAACCCGCTCGGAGCGAATCAATGGCAAATAAAGAATATATTAACGTAGGTAGTCAATCAAACGACGGTACTGGTGACAGTATACGTGACGCATTTAGTAAAGTAAACACAAACTTCGATACCCTGTTTAACGTAGCAGGACTAGGAAATGGACTAAGAATCAAAGGTGGTTTTTCTGATGGTCCTACCGGATATAATACACAATCAGTCTTATTAACAGACGCATTAGGTACAACTGTAACCCAAGCTACAATCGTTGGTGGTACTGGAATTGGTATTAACTACGACTTTGCCGCTGGCACTATTACGTTAACTAACAATAGAAGTTCACTAAGTTCAGATCCAAATCCTACTTTATCCGCAAATCTAAGCGGAAACTATACTTACAGAGCTGTAGATTTTGCCAATCCAGCTGCTGATCAAGACTTAGTTACAAGACGCTGGATATATGACAACTTCTTAAATCGCGATAGTAACTATGTTTACGAAAGCGGAATTCCTCCAACAACTAGCACAGTATTTGGCGGTAGCACACTTCGCCAAAATATTAGTTTATTAACTACAGCAACAAGTTCAACACACTTAGTCAACAAAGCCTATGCTGATGGTAAAGTATCATTAGCTGGTATTAGTGCGATTGATCCTGCTACAGGATCTACTAATACATCATTTGGACAAATGACTGGTGCATTACAATTATTTAGAAATCCAAATTCAGGTGACAGCTACTTAACAGCCGCTACCATGGGGTACGTTGACAACAATACCTATTGGAGTGATAACAACATCTATGTTAACACTAAAGGTAGCGACTATCAGCCAACAGTACCAAGCGGACGACGTGGCCGTAATAGCCAATATGCGTTTGCTACGATCAACAAAGCGGCACGTTATGCAGAAGCATTACAAAATGCAGCCAAAATTGAAGTTGGTGATTATGCACGTCTAATTACCTATGCCAACGGGCAGGCCGCTACTGTAAGTTCTACTGTAAACAACTACGGTGGAAGCAAACTAACACAATTAAATTTAAATGTAGGAACTGTTGGATCAGACCAATTCGGTTCTGTGTCTCCAGGTAACTACACTATTTTCCCTGGACAATATATCCAAGGTGTCGAAAGCGGCGCTCTTGCACTTATTGAAAATATTGCTAAATCATCATTTAGTGGCGCTCCAGAAGTATACACCATCCAATATGTTGATTACGCTATCGGCTTCAACACAGACATCATTGCCAGCAATCCACTAAACTCTGGTACTGTAGCATTTACATTCGTCAGTTTAGAAACTGCACCTATCCCTGATTTCTGGGTAGGCTATCAGTTCTATACTGATACAGGGGTTCCAAACGGTACGATCGTAAGTGTACAATCAACAGCTGACTTCCAAGGTAACTATCACGATTCTTTTGTTGTAGAATTTACTTCAGGAGCACCTACTTCAGGAACTATTTCAAACGGCACATGGCACGTTTATTCAGGCGACCTACAGGCAAACGAACAAGTAGTTTATAATACCAACGTAAGTTCATATCAGATTAGTCTTATTTTAGAGTCAGGTGAATACTACGAACAGTATCCAATTAAACTTCCACCTAATACTTCTATCCGCGGTGATGAATTCCGCCGTTGTATTATTCGTCCTGCATACGGTGCATCAGGAAGTAAGTGGGCTAACACATATTTCAAACGTGATACACAGATTGACGGACTACAGATTGCCGCACTTAACAGCGGAACTAACTATGCTAGCACAGGAAGCATAGCAAACGCATCAGTATCCTTAACTGGTAGTAATGGTAGCATCACTGTTGCTGTAAGTACAGGTACAGTATCATCTACACTAACAAACTTCATGTTTGTTGGTAATGGCGGACAAGGTGTTATTACCGCTGTCAACGGAAGTAGTTTTTCTGTTACTGTTGATAACAACGGATTGACTAGTGCTAGTTCTATTCCAGCAGGTAGCTGGGCAATTTACAAACCATATAACTTTGGTTATCACTATCTACGTGATCCAAGCCGTCCAATTAACGTTGGTAACACACAAACCAACTACGGCGGATACGCAAGTGCGGCTGCATTGTTAACAGAAAATAGACAGTTTATTCAAGCACAGACTGTTGCGTATGTTAATGCGATTACTTCTGGAACTAACTTCCAATACAATCAAGTGTTATGCTATCGTGACGCAGGATTAATTGTTGATAGTTTAGTATACGACTTAACCTACGGTGGTTATGGACAAAGTACAGTCGCAGGTGATTCATATGCTAACGTAACCGCTGTACAGTCTGGAGAGTTGACTACAACTACCGCTGCCATTGCGTTCATTGGCACACTTTCACAACAGATCATACAGAATCAAAGCGTAACCTTATATCAGAATACAGTAACACAAACTATTGATACAACATACACAGCAGAGTCTGGCTCTGGTGTAGTGCTTGCTGATATGGTTAATGTTATTAACAAGATCCTAAACAAGGAAGCAGATCTAAACTTACCAAAACTAAACAGCGAAATGGATGTGTTCTTAATGAACGATGCAACCATGGTTCGTTATGTTAGCTGTCAAAACCATGGCGGCTTCATGGAAGTTCTCGATCCTGTTGGCCAGATTAAAAATAAATCACCTTACACACAGACCTGTTCGTCATTTAGTCAAAGTAATGCTAAACAACGTTTTGCAGGTGGTATGTACTGTGACGGCTTTGCTGGTAACGTACTAGCAACTCCAACAACTTCAACACTGACAACTCCTATACTGTTCCCAGTTAACGGACTATTACGTAGACCACAGGTTCCAACATTCTTTAATGTAAATGGTATACGCTATGAAGTTGACTTCTTTAGCAACTATACTCCAGATGTTATTTTACCAACAGGTGAACAAACATACAAAGCTACATTAAATCTAAGTCCAATTAAACTTGGAGGTTTGACTTTAGGCGCAACTGTTGTAACTGATTTGATCGGCGGCTTCCAACCTAACCAAACATACATACCTGTTACATTTAGTTCTCCAACTGCTGTAGGTGGATCAAAAGCCCAGGGTTATGTTCAAACAAATAGTGCTGGTAAGGTTTATAACTTTGTTATAACTTTCCCAGGTGTTGGATATTCAACCGCTCCAACAGTAACTATCGGTGGTGCGGTTATTAACAACCTTGTGATCAGCACAGGTGGTGCTATTACATCATTTAATATTGCATCAGGCGGACAAGGTTATTCAACAGGCACAACGATTACAATTAATCCTATCGGAACTACTACTGTTAATACAGCGACAGCTCAAGTAACAGCGGTTAATACAGTAACTGGTGCTATCACATCAGCTACAATTATTTCAGGTGGTACTAACTGGGCTAGCAATATCAGTTACAATGTAGTATATGGTAACGTTTCATTACCAGTACCAACTCCAGTTCCAGGCTTCTTAGATAATGTACCTGCACAGATTGAATTACAAACAGCTGGTAACCGTAGTATGTTGGCCAATGACTTTACACAGGTCAACGATTTAGGTTATGGTATCTTTATTAATAACGGTGGCTTCGCTGAAAACGTTTCAATGTTTACATACTACAACCATGTATCGTATTACTCATTGAATGGTTCACAAATTCGTTCTACTACAGGTTCAAGCTGTTACGGTGACTACGGTCTACGTGCTGAAGGTTCAGATCCTAATGAAGTTCCGACAGCAGCTAACTTATCATATGCGTTGACACAAGCTGTTGGTGCTTATGTAAGTTCTCCATCATACACAGCACTTCTTGGTGCAACTACAATTTATGTCCTTGTTGATTTAGTAAACGGAGGCTTCCCTCCATACAGCAGTGGACAGATGGAAATCAACCATCACGGTGTTATCCAGAACTACACAATTAATGCCGCAAGCCAAATATTAGATGGCAGTGGAAATCCATTAACATCAGGCGGTAAGTATGTTTACCAAATAACATTCGGTCCAGTTGGGTTGATTGATAACGTTGATAGCACAACTCCAATCGTACTACGTGCCACTGACGTATTCAAGTTGAATGGATTTAATCCAGCGGCATTTAGTCGTCCTGCAACTGTACTAACATTCAATGATGATCCTACAACAATCTATCACGTAACTGATTACAGTTCAGTACAAACTGACAACGCTGTATTCTCATACACTAGCGAAAATTATAATTACATCACATTTAGTACACAGAATCAAGGTGTAAATTATATTCCAATCGCTAACTCAGGTACACTCTATACTACCGCTACTGTAACAATTAGTACAACAACATTATCACAAAACGTTACTAAGACAGTTAACGGTACACAAGGTAGTGCATTGTCAGGTGTTCAATACCTAGCATTGACTACTTCATCTGGTACTCCAGTTGTTGGACAAGTTGTTAGCGGAACTGGTATTACAACAGGAACTGTTGTAACATTCTTTAATACAACTACTCAGATCGTTGGTCTAAGTGTATCAACCGCAGCTTCTGTTGCCGGTGGTACAACTTTAACATTTACAAGTGTAAGACCTTCTGCAAGCGTAAAAATTAATGGTGCAGGTAATATTGCAGGCATTACAGTAACTCCTGGCGCCGGTTGGGTTGGTACCACTACTACTGTTGCACTAACAGGAACTACTACAGGCGTTGGTGCTATTATTCCAACTAACATCAATATCGCAGGTAATGTCGGATCTAAGACGCTCCAAATCAGTAACTTAGATGCCAAGAGTGCCGCAAGAATTGCAAACGGTTTAGCCGCAAGCACTCCTTACTATTATGAGTTTGGTGTTAACGGACAAAAATTTAAGATCCTTGCATATCGTAGCACAAGCGTAACTGGCCAGACATGGGCAGAAATTGATGTCGACCAAGCGATCGCTGTTGCTATCAAACCAGGAATGACTTTACAAGCTGGCTTACCTAGCAACGGTTCTGCGGCAATCACAGTTATTATTTCTCTATGCCGTGTAACAGGACATGACTTCGTTGACGTAGGTACAGGTGGTTATGCAACTACTCGTATTCCAAACGACTTATACGGACCTCCAATTATTAGTCCTGATCAAACTAAGGAAGTAATTGAAGTAGGCAAAGGTCGTGTATTCTATGTGTCTACTGACCAAGACGGTAACTTCCGTGTTGGTAGTGCTTTCCGTGTTGATCAATCACAAGGTACAGTTACTATTAGTGCTCCGTTAGATTTGACAAACTTAACTAGTTTGAGTTTGAAGAAAGATCTTGGACCAGCTATTACACAATTTACTATTGATGATACATTAGACGGATCAAGTCCAACTAACCAATTTGTTCCAACTGAACTAGCTGTTGTTAACTATATCAGCAGACGTTTAGGTATTGACCAAAACGGTAACGTTTATGCTGGATCTCCATTAGGACCACAGTTCTTAGCACGTAGTGGTGTGTTGCCAATGACTGGCTCAATTGACATGGGTACACATAATATTGTTAACCTTGCTGCGCCGCGCCTAAGTTATGGTACTGACGCTGTTAACAAGAACTATGCAGATACTAAGATTAGTAACGCAGGTACTGCCGCTCTTGATGTTGATGGTTCTACACACGTTCCTAACTGGGGTGTAATGACTGGATCACTACAATTATCTAATGATCCATTTGTAGTTACAACTAGTGCAACTACTCAAGCTGTTAGCGGATTGTTCACAATCACTTTAGCAACTGTAACTGGTGTTACATTAGAAAATCAAGTTAACGCACCTGGTATAACTCCAGGTAGCTATATCACTCAGATTGATTATGTAAACAAAGTTATCACGTTGAATCAAGCGATTGCAACAACTATCACTCCATCAACAACTATTACGATTGATCCTGTAGTGCAGGCCGCAACAAAACGTTACGTTGATAAACAAAGTCAATTCAATCAGCTACGTGATGTTTCAGTAAGCACAGCGACTGATACTGATTTAGTAATGTTTGCAGGTCCTATCGCTGTTAGTACAACAACTAACCCTGCTGTATATAATACTGCAACTAGAGTTGTTAATGTAACAAACAATACAGCTGCTATCACAAACACATCATCTGCAAATGGTGGCGGTAGTGATGTAACATTAGCACGTACTGGCAATCAAGTAACTATTAAACTAGTCGGTGGTCAAGGTAGTGCTAACCCAATTACAGACTACCATGTAAACAATAATGCGGCTATCCAACAAAGTAAGTTGGCTATGAATGCCGCAACTACTCGTGCTAGTTCATCAGGAATTACACAAGCTAACTTAGGTCTATCAAGTTTTGATAGTTCATTGTTTGCCGCAACTAACGGATGGGTAACATTAAACCTAGCAAACAATCTTTCACCGACAACTGATATTGCTTATAACTTAGGTTCGTCAGGATTCCGTTGGGGTAACTTATTTGTTAACACAGCAACTATCAGCAGTAATTTAAATGTTGCAGGTGGATTAGTAACTACTAATACTTCATTCAACTTGTTAAATGCTACAGCAACTACAATTAACTTTGGTGGTGCTGGTACAGCGATCCGCATTGGTGCAAATACAGGTTGGACAAATATCAACAACCTTACAACAATCACTAATACAGCTAATGCTACTACTGTAACTAATGGTGCATTAAATGTTGTCGGTGGTTTAGGTGTACAAAAAGATGCGTACTTTGGCGGCCAGTTATATGTAGGAGGTAGTCCAGTACTAACTTATGCTAACTATACTCCAGGTGGTGTACAACAATTACTTGCAGGTCCTAATATTGCATTGAACCCAACAAGCGGTACAGGAACTGTAACTATAAGTGTAACAGGACAGTTAGGTGTTCCAACTGTAATTGGCTCGGCTAATCAGATTTTAGTAAATGGTTCAAGCGGGTCAACTTCAACTACAGCAACATTTACACTATCGCCAACACTTGATATTACTGTACAAAACTTACGTTCAGTTAGTGGCGGTGCTACTGTATATGGTACATGGACGTTAGCTAGCGGTGCTACTTTCCAAGCAACATACGCTGACTTGGCAGAGTGGTACACATCAGATGATTTCTACGAACCAGGTACTGTGTTAATATTTGGTGGTGTTGCTGAAGTAACTGTAACAGCAGTAAGTAACGATTCAAGAGTTGCAGGTGTTGTAACAACTGATCCAGCTTATGTAATGAACGCAGGTATATCTACAGGTACAGCAGCTTGTATAGCATTACAAGGTCGTGTACCAGTTAAGGTTATCGGTGTTGTACGTAAAGGAGATTTACTAACAACTTCACTTACACCAGGATATGCAACTAAGGCAATGAACCCAACAGTAGGTACTATCATTGGTAAGGCATTAGCAGATAAAACAGACCCAGGAATGGGAATTATTGAAGTAGCTATAGGAAGAATGTAATGACAGCATTAACCTGGCGTTTTGCTCCAGGGTTTTTAGGAACCCTCACAGAAAGACAATTCTCATCGGTATCTGTTGAGGCACAGCCAGCTGGAAACATTACCTACTCTTTATTGAGTGGTAGTCTTCCTCCAGGGATGAATCTTAACTCATCAACTGGTATTATTAATGGAACTCCTCTATCAGTTCCGGATGATGTTGATTCAACATTTGTTATTCGTGCTGTTAACACATCATCTGGAATAATAGACGGAACATTTAGTATTGAAGTACAAGGACCAACACAGCCAATCTGGGCGACTTCATCTGGTTCACTTCCCGCAGGATTAAATGGCGAGTATTATACGTTTAATAAAGAATTCGTTGACTATACCGTTAGAGCGCAGACAGATGTATTAACAAACGGAAACACATTAAAGTATTTCATTGGTGATAATGATGGTAGTTTGCCTCCTGGTTTAACATTAACACAGTCGGGTCGCATCTATGGATTCGTAAATGACCTCCTAACATTAGATTACGGCGCAAGTAATACAGGCGGGTATGACAGCGAAAACTATGACGGCTATCCATACGATCATGCGATCTACAATAGCCAAGGTGTTCTTCAGCAGGTTAAACCAACGTCCATTGATAAAATTTATCAATTTTATATTACAGTCACAGATGGTATTGCGACCAGCAAGAGATTATTCAGTATCAAAGTTATTGACCCTAATAGTTTGCGTGTTGATAATACGTTTATCAAATCTGACGAAACAGATTTTGACACCAGCGTAGGCTATCTATTAAGTCCACTATGGCAAGATAATCTTGGAAATAAATTAGCGGGTGTTTCAAATTTAGGATCTATAAGAGCAGGTAAAGAACAAGTGTTTTCTTTATATGAGTACGATCCTTATCCTTTAACTGGTCCAGTTACTTACAGTTGGGACATAGCAGTTAACCCAGAAATATCGTTAGTAACAGATAATAGAATTAATAATGCAGGTATTGATGCAGAAAACATTCCTGGAAAGACAGCAATATATTTTAAAAATGCAACTGTATTTCCTATAGCAGGAATGAAAGTTAGATTTAGTGATTACATCGGAACTGCAGGAACTACGGTATATACTATCACTGGAGTAGTTAAACTAGGGTCTACTCAAGGTTACCTAAACATTGATCAACCGTTAGCTGATCATTTGCCTGACTCAACTGTATTTTATGTTGGAACTCCAAGTGTCCATCCGCCAGGCTTGACTCTTGATGGAAGTACAGGAAAATTATACGGAAGAATACAATACCAACCTGCGTTTAGTAAGACATATAGATTTACGATCAAGACAATAAAGACAGACATCAACACAGGCGGTGTTGCAACTAACAGTCAAATCTTTAGCATGACTGTTCTTGGGGATATACAAAGTAGCATACAATTCATAACCACAGGTAGCCTTGGTACTTTAATACCTGGAGAAATTAGCGAGTTAGCTGCTGTGGCGACTAATACCAATAGTACGTTTCCTTTAGAGTATTCTTTAGTAAGCGGACAGTTACCAGATGGATTAACTTTAAATAGCGATGGATCTATCCAAGGACAAATCGCATTTGATAGTCAGACACATATTGATCTATTACCTGGCGATGGCACTCCTTATGGCTATGGTGCGTTTACCTTAGACGGTGGTACAACTACTATTGACGAGAATTGGTATTTTACTGTACAAGCTAATGACGTTTATAAATTAGATGCTGTAACTCAACAGGTATATATCAAAGTCCTAGAAGACAATTTAAATCTATATACAAGAATATATATTAAACCGTTCTTAAGTATTGACAAGAGAACTGCTTACAAAAATTTCACTACAGACAAAACAGTTTTTGATCCAGCATTACTATACAGACCTAATGATCCAAACTTTGGAGTTCAGAGTTCAATCAAATTAGTAATTGAATCAGGAATCCAGCAAGCTACCGTAGATCAATATTTTGGTGCCCTACAAAACTTCCTAAGTAAAAAACGTTTTTACTTTGGTGATGTAGGATATATCACAGCAACTGATATCTATGGAAAATCTTATTACGATATTGTGTATGTGAGTATTGTCGACTCTCAAATGTCTGGATCAGTAAGTGTAAGTCCTACAACATATTCCTACAACGGGCAATCATATACTACCTATCCAGAATCAATTGGATATCTACAGACACAATTAGAATCTATTGATGTTGTTAGTGGCACAACAATCTTAGTAGATGATAGATTACAGCCAAAATATCAAACAACATTAGATCAATCCACGGGTGTTCCTATTGGATTTATTAAAGCGGTGCCGCTGTGCTATACCTTACCTGGACAGTCAGCTAAGATCGTATCACGAATTAATAACCTAATTACTACAGGACAGTTTAGTTTCCAACAGTTTGATTTTGATACTGATAGAATTGTAGTAGAAACTTTAGGGACTGGAACAAATTGGGTAAATTTTCCACTAATAAATACATAATCAAAGGGCAACTGTAAAAATGACAACACTAAGAAATCAGATTGTAAATTTAACGTCAAATATCGACGCTAACTTTCCTGTACAAGGACAGGACAATCCCAGCGCAGGTTTTAGAAATAACTTTGGTGCAATCCAAACAGTTTTTTATGAAGTTTCTAATGCGTTTAATGACATTTACAATAACCCTTTACAAGCACCCTTAGCAACTACATCTAGTACGGGCGTAGTAATTATATCAACTGGATTACATGTTAGCACCACTACAGGTGCTGTTAGTGTTGTTTCTGCAACTACATCATCAATTGGCGGAGTGATTGTAGGATCTGGAATCAATGTAGACAATTCCGGAACTATTTCAGTTACACCGTATAGCTTGGTAACAGCAACTAATTCTGTATTAGGTTGTGTGATCGTAGGATCCGGCATTGATGTTAACAATGGAATTATCAGTGTAACTCCATATACACTTAATACAGCAACTGCGCTGGCTCTAGGCGGAGTTAAAATTGGATCAAATATCAATGTTGCAGGTGATGGAACTATTAGTGTTACATTCCCGCAAGCATATACCTTAGCCACAGCAACCAATTCTGTATTGGGCGGAGTTAAGATCGGTGCAAACGTAACCATCGCAGGTGATGGAACTATTAGTGTTGCTACCCCATACTCATTGCCTGCCGCAACTAACGCTACATTAGGTGGTGTCATTGCAGGATCAAATGTAAACATCGCAGGTGATGGTACTATCAGTGTTGCAGCTCCTTACTCTTTAACAACCGCAACAGCAAGCTCGTTAGGTGGAATTAAACTTGGTTCTAACTTAACTGCAACTGCAGACGGAACAGTAAGTTCTAATTGGAATGGTGGCACTATTGCTAACCCAACATCAATTACTAATACTACACAAAGCACAAGTACAAATACAGGTGCGTTGACTGTAACAGGCGGACTTGGAGTAGGTGGCAATGCCCACGTAGGCGGTACTATGACATTAGGTGCTCCACTGGTATTACCAATTTATTCAACATCAACATTAAAAACAATAGTTTCAACAGCTACAGCGGCAATAGTTTATGTTACTGATGCTCCTTTTGGTGCTCAACCCTGTTACTATAATGGTAACACTTGGTATACTCTAAACGCTCAGGTGCGTGTAGTTTAACTATTAAATATAAACCTATAACGGATAAGAACAGATGGCATCAAATATAAACCCAAACTCAATAGACGCAACATTTCCTGTCCCAGGGCAGGATAACGACACACAAGGATTTAGAGATAACTTCAGTGCTATCGTTACCGCCTTAACTACAGCAAATTTTGAAATCAGCCAGCTACAGATGAATGGTGCTAGTCTAGTTCAAAATAACGATTTTAACACTAACGAAATCCGTAATGCTATTTTACATGATGTAGGTTGGCTAGTTGCAGACTATACAGGCCAAGCTGTTACAGGGTTTAACACAATTAATTACCAAGCTGGTAACTATCAAAAGTTCTTAGTAGATCCAACAACTACAACTAACTTTACTGTTATCAATTGGCCAGCAAATAACATTAATGGCGCACTACAAGTACAGGTACAATCTACTAATACACAAGGTATGGTTTACTTCCAAGCTGTAACAACAGGAACTACACTATATGTTGACAGCAGAATTAAAAATCCATACACAGTAAATTCACAAACAGCCGTTATATTTGAGATTTCTAGTCCCGACCAAGGCAAAACACAATTCCTAACAGCATATTCTGTTGGTACATCAACAACTACAGGTGCTATCACATTTAGTGATATTACGGTTACTGACACAGCTAACAGCACATCAACTACTACAGGTGCGTTGATAGTCAATGGCGGTGTTGGTGTTGCTGCTGATGTTGTCGTTGGCGGCACTATTACGGCCAACAGCGGAAGTTATACTACATTTAATGTTGGCGGCTACGGTGTATCTACATCAACTGTGGTTAATACTGTTCTTAACAGTTCAACTTATATCGTAGGTGACGGTAGCTGGAATCAAAATATCACTTTCCCAGTTGATTATGGCTTAGGATCATACCAACGTTATACAGTAAACAATACTCAAACAAGCGTTGGGTTCTACTTTACTAACTGGCCACAAGACGGCGGTGTACATAAAGGTACTCTTGAAATCCAATACACTAAGAGAACACGAGTAGCGTTCCAACAAACAGGTATCTATATCAGTACTTGTACAACTAACGGTATGAGTGTTGATGTTTATTTGGGTTCAGGTACAGCATTAAATCAATTTAAGATTGGTAGCGGTTGGTATGCTTGGACTGATACAACTCCGTCAAGCAGTTTAGGTCTATGGGATCCAACTAATCCTGCTACCTACACAACTTTAACTACAGTTCAATCAGTTATTGGTTCACAGATTATTACAGTAAATCCTCCAATTAACTTGTCAACAGCAACAACCTTATACTTTGCACCAGGACCAGGAGCGGCAGGTAGAGTTGGTTATGTGTCTAACGGAGCAACACTTGTAGTTAATAGACAGTATCCAAGTAACTACGCTGTAGGCAATACTGGAACTACTATCGTATTAGAAGTTACAACTCCAGACGGTGGCAATACCATATTCGTAGATAGAGTAGATGCTTACGATGCTGGCTTTGCAGATATTAACTCAGCTAACTAATGTTTAATCCATTACTAGACGACCTTACTCAATTAAAAGATCAGGACTTGGAAGCCAAGATGACTGATCTTAATAAAAAGTATACCATAGCACTTAGAACTGGTAACGGTTCTTTGGCTATGCAGGTCGCTATGATAATTGAAGCCGTGCGTGACGAAACACTAAGACGCCAATCAGAAGCTACCAAAAAAATGTTAGCAAAACAAAACAAAGACCTAGATGGTTTAATCAATATTGGTTGACCTGCAACTGCAGATGTGTTATAATTAGCACATGAAAGTCACAGATTTTAGAGAAGTAATTTTAGATGAACAGGATATATTCCAAGGACTATATTCTGGCAAAATTACCAAACTAGATCAAGTCAACATTGACAATCAAACGCTTATTGAGCGATTCAATACAGCTCGTAATCAAAACGCAGATCCATTTCCTGTATTACACAAATTTGAACAAACCGTTGATAGCATTAAAGATTTTGATGCTAAAAATCAAGATCAATGGTTTATGCCAGAAGAATACAGATTATATGACATCGTAGACTGGTTATATTGCGAATGCCGTACTGAAGAAGAAAAGACCAGGGTAACTGAAGAATTAAAGCTGTTCGCCCAACATAACATGATCACCCTCTTAAAATACCTTAAATACTTAGTCGACACTATGCGTACTAACAAGATTGTTTGGGGTGTAGGACGTGGATCAAGCGTAGCAAGTTATTGTTTATTCTTAATAGGTGTCCATAAAGTTGACAGTATCAAGTATGATTTAGACATACATGAGTTTTTAAAATAGGAGAGTCATTATGACCCGTAAAGTATATAAGAGTATGCAGGGAAAAACTGTAGACATGGAATCATTAGCAGCTCGTAACGAAACAATGCCAGCCGTTGGAAATGTTCGTATGAATGCTCGTGGTGATCAATTAGGCCCAGGCGGTCAAGTTGTTAAGAAACGTGAAGATATCGTTAACGATCACTACAAAAATCAATCACCAAAACAATAATAAGGAGGCCCAATGGCTGTTAAAGGAAACTTTATTCCATTAAAAGACAATGTACTTTTACACAATATGAACTTTGATGAAGAAGTTCTCGAATCAGGTATTATACTTCAAAGTGATAATGGTAAAGGTGAAGGTGTTCATCCTAGATGGGCGCAGGTTTGGGCTATTGGTCCAGAACAGACAGAAGTAAAAGTGGGCGAGTGGGTCCTTATGGAACACGGACGTTGGAGCCGTGCAATCAAGTATGAGTATGATGATGGTACAGAAATTGATATACATCTAGCAGATAATAACGCTATAATGTTGTCATCAGATGAAAAGCCTTCTAATACAGGGTACCGTGCTGTTGCGGCAGGCGTTGGTGGTAATTTTAATTTTAACATTCCGGGATAATTATGACGAATCCATTTCGGTGATAAATAGTTGTATGATATACTTGTACATTAAAACTCACCGGAAAACAGGATTAAAATATTTAGGAAAAACTTCTTCTACAGATCCGCATTTATACCCTGGATCAGGAACAAGATGGCGGGCACATTTAGACAAGTACGGATACGACTTTGATACTGAAATATTGTTAGAAAGTAATGATCCTGTTAAGATAAAAGAAGCAGGGTTGCATTATAGTAACATGTGGAATGTTGTAGAAGATATAACATGGGCAAATCTTAAACCAGAATCCGGAGACGGAGGAACGTTTACTCACACTGAAGAAGCTAAGGAAAAGATAGGCAACGCATCAAGAGGAAGGCCGAGTCCGTATAAAGGTATGACATACGAAGAGATTCAGAAAGATCCAATAAAAGCGTTAGAAAGAAAACAGCAACATCAGCAGTGGATGGAAGAAAATAACCCGTATCGAGGAAAAACTCACTCTGATGAGAGCAGAGAAAAAATGAAAAGTTCTGCATCGAAAAGAGCATTACTAACAGAAGAAGAACGAAAACAAAGCTGGGGTCATCTGAAAGGAAAGCCCTGGTCAGAAGCAAGAAAATTAGCACAACAAAATAGAAAGAAGACAAAATGAATCTATTTAGAGACCAAGAAAAATTTATGAAGGCTTGCGACCAAACGGTCGACGAGTTTAACCAATCACAGTATAATCTATATATAGGGTTGATCGCAGAAGAGACCGCAGAATTAAACGGTGCTATAGCACAAGGTGATCGTGTTGAACAGTTAGACGCACTAATAGATATCCTAGTTGTTACCATTGGTGCGATCCATTCAGCGGGTGCTGACGGTGAAGGAGCCTGGAAAGAAGTTATGCGTACCAACTTCGCTAAGATTGATAAAGAAACAGGCAAGGTACGTAAACGTGAAGATGGAAAAGTGTTGAAGCCGCTAGGTTGGGAGCCACCTAACTTAAAAACATTTGTCCAAAAGGAGTAAGTATGAAAAAGCTATTGGCAATTTTTACATTATGTGCAGGGTTAGGTACATGTGCAACATCATATGCTGAACCGTGGCACCATGGTGGTGGGCATTATGTTTACCGTCCAGGATTTGGTTGGGTAGTACCAGCTGTGGTTGGCGGGGTTATTGGATACGAGATCGCTCGTCCATATCAGCCAAACGTTGTTGTAGTTCAACCACAACCAGTATATCCTCCTCCAGCCGCTCCAGTATATCCTCAACCAGCAGGATATCATTGGGAAGCTATCCTAGATGCTAACTGTAATTGTTATAAAACAGTTTTAGTTCCAAATTAATAAATCCAATAGGGCTTGACACGGCCCTGTTCTTCCCTGTATAATAAACACATGATATTCAACCGCGTAAAAGAATTAAAAGAACAAGGACTAAGGATTGGTATAACCTTTAGTCAATTTGATATGCTCCATGCAGGACATATCGCTATGTTAAGCGAAGCAAAGAATCATTGCGATTACTTAATTGCTGGATTACAAAACAATGCACAATGGGATCGTCCAGAAAAGAACGAACCTATCCAAAGTATTGTAGAAAGACAAATCCAATTGGCCGCTACTCGTTATGTAGACGAAATCGTAGTTTACAACACAGAACGAGACCTAGTTGACCTATTGCTTATTCTTCCAGTAGATGTTAGAATACTAGGTGTAGAATACGAACATAAAGATTTCACAGGACGTAATGAGTGCATGGCCCGTGGTATTGAAATTATATACAACGGACGTGATCATTCATTTAGTTCTAGTAGTTTACGTAAACGTGTAGTACAAGCAGAATCAAATAAAATTTTAAAGGGCGAACATGAAAGATCTAACTAGGATTCCTGATCCAAAAAAACATCAATATATTAGTTTTATCAAAAGCGGATTTAGAATCCTTGCAGGAATCGCATTAGCCGTTGCTGGATTAGACGGTGGCAATTATCTTATAGAAGTTACAGGATTACTTTTAGTGTTCGCTGAAGTGTTAGGAATAGCTGAGGAATTAGTATGAAAGAACTATGGGTAGAAAAGTATCGTCCAAACCACATCACTGATTATGTGTTTAGAGACGGGCATCAACGTAAGCAAGTTGAAAATTGGATCAAAGAAGGTTCAATTCCGCACTTGCTGTTTAGTGGTGCGGCAGGTATTGGTAAGACTACCCTTGCTAAAGTTCTGTTCAACGAATTGTGTCTAGAAGAATACGACATCTTAGAAATCAATGCGTCACGTGAAAATAACGTTGACACAGTCCGCGATAAGATTATCAACTTTGTACAGATGATGCCTTTTGGCCCATTTAAGGCGGTACTACTTGACGAGGCTGATTACTTGACTCCAAACGCACAGGCTATCTTGCGTGGTGTTATGGAAACTTATTCAAGCACTAGTAGATTTATTTTAACCTGTAACTATCCTAATCGTATCATTCCAGCACTACACAGTCGCTGTCAAGGATTCCACGTTGAGAAAACTGATCAAACAGAATTTACAGCTCGTGTTGCTACTATCCTAGTAACTGAAGAAGTTGACTTTGATCTAGATACTCTAGACACTTATGTAAAAGTCACTTATCCAGATATGCGTAAGTGTATTAATATGGTACAGCAAAATGTAGTAGATGGCAAGTTAGCAGGTGTTGATTCTAGCGACACAGGTCAAGCAGACTACAAAGTTGAAATGGTACAACTGTTTAAAGCTGGCAAGATTAAAGAAGCACGTAAACTTGTATGTGCATCAGCTCGCCCAGAAGAGATGGAAGATATCTATCGTTGGATGTATGACAACTTAGATTTGTTTGGAAAAGACGAAGAAACTAAAGATAGTGCGTTGTTGATTATTAAACAAGGCCTAGTTGATCATACCTTGATTGCAGATGCTGAAATTAACTTAGCCGCAACATTAACTAAACTAGCAAGACTCTAAAAAGAAAACCACATAGTCTAACGTGCAGGTCGGGTTACTATGTGGTTTTTGCTGAATAAAATTAGTGGTTCTTATTCGATATTATTTTCCTTATAGATTTTCAAAATTTCTTTTACAACAGGGTGTCTTTCAACATCTTTTGTCTCAAACGTAGCCATAGCAATCATACGATAGTCACCTCCTTCGCCGTATAGACTGCAAAATTCTAGTAGACCATTCTCCTTTGGACGGTCTGCTTGATTCAAATCCCCTGTTACTACCATTCTTGAGTTTTCGCCCAATCTGGTTAATAACATTTTCATCTGACTTGGTGTTGCGTTTTGCATTTCGTCAGCGATCACAAACGCATTTTTAAATGTGCGTCCACGCATATACGCTAACGGTGATATTTCAATCACGCCATCCTCAAGCATTTCTGCAATTTCTTTTGGATGATAGTACTCCTCAAACACGTCAAATATTGGTCGGGTCCATGGTTCCATTTTCTGGTTTAATGTTCCAGGTAGGAATCCGTGATCCTCATCTACGCTAACAGCTGGCCTAGTAACCACTATTTTACTAATCTCCCCCTCTTTGAATAGTTTGATAGCCATCTGCACCGCCAACATGGTTTTGCCCGTGCCCGCAGGCCCGATTGCAAAAACTATGTATTTTCGTGGGTTTTTAAGCAGTTCCAAGTATGTTTCTTGTGCCACGTTACGTGGAACAATATTAACTTGATGCTTTTTACGCAGATATTGATTCATTTGAATCAAATTTGAAGTGTCGTTGCTGTGAGTAGGATTAGTATTAACCCTTTCTCTTCGTTTTGCTCTAGACAAATTATGCCTCCTATAAGAGCGACCTGCATAGATATTTACATCAAATCTCTAAAATCCATATCAAATGCTATTATTTTTTACAGCATAAATATTATGTCAAAAGAGAGCTCTTATGCACGATATTGTAGATATTATAAAAAACATAGAATCACTAACAACAAACGACTCAGCGTTTAAGATCCTTAAGGATTTTGAAAGAGTTCTAGACGACCTAGATTTGTACGTTTTTGAAAACTGGGAAGACGGCGAACTAGTTGAAGGTCCGGATATTCACAGACACGTTGTTAGCTGTAAATTTATGTGGCCATACAAAAATATGCCAGACCCAGTTGGTGCCACTAGATTATTAGATTACGGATGCCAAGTTAAGTATCAAAAACATAACTTGCTAGTTCCACGTAAAGTATACAAGCCTAGCGATTTCCGCCCAGGTTCAAAGAAAGGCAAAATTGATGCTCACCCAATTTGGGTAGTAGAAATCACAATGCCTAAGAAATTAATGCAAGATATCTATCAAGGCCAGAAACGCCAAACAAGCGAATATGTTCGCGATCATATAGATATCAACCCTAACCAAGCTATGACCCCAGACGCAGCAGCAACAGAGGCGATGCCAGATGAACAAGCACCAATCCAAGGACAGTAATCTAACTGAAGGTCTTCGTCATGCTGATTTAAAAAGCATGATCAATAACCTTTTTACGATAGATCAGTATAGTAGCAAAATGGGCAATGACAAAGATATTATTGTCCTACGCTTCCGTGCCGCTGATAAAGAACCAGCAATAGATTTAATGGAATTTATTGAAAGAGGTTATCCTTTCGTACTAGATGCTGATATCAGTTCAGGCGAAGAAAAAGATGGCAACTACAGCATCTTTGTAGAAATTGAACGTAGTAAAAAAGCTCCAGAACAGATCGCAGATCTAATGAATGGTATTAGTCGTTTATGCGGTGAAGAAAATTGGCGTTTCCGTTGGTACAAAGATATCGGCGGTAATGATTTTAGCGAAGAAACATTTGCAACAGTAGTACCGCTAACTTCTGTAGAATACGAAGAAAGAGTATCAGCAGAAGATAAAGGTGAAGTAACAGACTTCTTTGATCAAGGCGCAACAGATGTAGAAATGGATGAAAGTAAAAATTTAACTTTCAAGAAACCATATTCAGAAACATTACATGCAAAATTAGTTGCGATTGGTGATTACGCTGTTTTAAAAGAAGCACTAAAAGGTGCTCTACAATTAGATGAAGCAAGTCGCGGTCAAGTTGTATACCTAAACAAATTTCTTGGTAATTATGATATTAACAAAATCGAAGGACATTTTTTAGTTAGAAATGGTGATCGTGCTGTAATATTAGCCAAGGAGAAATGGTAATGTTTAGTTGGGTTGTCCAATTAGTTCTAGGTAATATTCCGTTAATTATATGGCCTGCACTAGCAGGCGGCGGCACCGCAGTATTTTTCTTATTTCATTTCCTAAGCGCATTACCACAAGTTAGGCCTTGGGCGTACTTGATTCGCCCAGTTAGTTTGTTAGTTACAGCGTTTGGTATATTCATGTATGGTGGTGCTGGAGTAACAGCAATATATCAAAAACAAATAGAAGAAATGCAGGCAAACGTAGAAGCTGCAGAAGCTAAAGCAGATCAAGCAAATCAAGATCTACATAATGCAGTTCAAGGTAAAGTAAAAGTAGTTAAAGAAGTACAAACTGTTTTTAAAGATAGAATTAAAGAAGTTCAAGTTCAAGTAGATAAAGACTGTAAAGTAGATGCATCAGCAATTGATGCTCTAAATGAAGTCGCTAAAGGTGGCAAACAATGAAAAGACTAGCATTACTAATTCCTGTAATACTATTAAGCGGGTGCCTTGCTACTACAAGACCAGTTACAAAATTAGATTTTCCGGCTATACCAGACGATTTAAAACAAGCATGTCCTGATCTAGTACTTGCAGATCGCGACAGTCAAAAACTAAGTGACTTAATATCAACAGTTGGCGATAATTACACACAGTATAATTTGTGTAAAATTAAAGTAGATGCGTGGATTGAATGGTATAATACTCAAAAACAAATAAGTGATTCTGTGAAATGAAAAAATTATTATTAGCGGTAGCATTACTTTTATCAGGGTGTGCAGCAATACAAGAACAAATTCCTAGTTTTTGGGACCCTAATCAAAGTAAAATTGTAACAGATATTCAACAAACAACTAGACATATCGATTGTACAGCAGATTTAAAACCTCAACTAGTAACGCTTTATAATCAAGTTGAGTGGTACGACTTATATGCTCAAACTAAACCAACTTACGACATGCAAAAACTAGACAAGTTAATGGTTACTACTATTAAAGAGTTTCAAGATAAAGTAAATGCAGGTCCAGTAAGCCCGTTATATTGCGATCTTAAGAAAAAGATCCTAATACAACAGGGTGATATTATTGCCAAAACTGTACAAGGAAGATTCTAATGAGCGATACATTAAACCAAGTAGCAACTAGCGGTGACCAATGGGCGGCAGAACGTGCCCAATACGCACTACAAGTTCAACAAGCAGTAAGCGCAGGACAAATGAGTACGAGTGAAGCTAAAGAAGTATTGCAAGATCTTATCAATACTCAACAGTTACAAGAACAGGCCAATGCAGATCATGTTAAGGCTGCATTATTTTTTGGAATAACACAATTAATCAGTTTCTACGCATAATATAATCTAACTTTAATCAGATTTATTAAGTATGTAGATAAATAGTTGCATTAAAGGGGCAACTAGCAAATGGCGTCAACAAAAGTTTTATTCATTCTCAAGAGACGAGAAGATTTCAATCCTGTGAAACACAGTCCACAGGGATTAAGCACAGGTCTATTCAATTCCGCAAATTTCATGAACGAAATGCTTCAAGAAGCAGGCATCGATTCTGCGATTGAAGTTGCTATCGATAATAATTGCATTGATAGACTAGTAACCCTACATAAACCTACCCATGTTATTATTGAAGCCCTGTGGGTAGTTCCAACTAAATTTGCTGTGCTAACTCCCCTACACCCAGATGTTAAATGGATAGTACGCTTACATAGCGAGATGCCATTCATAGCAGGTGAAGGTATGGCGATGGACTGGATCGGCGAATATATCAAATTCCCTCAAATTAGTATTGGTGTAAACGCACCTCGTATGCTCAACGAAGCTAGAGTGTATTTGTCCACTACTACAAAATTAACAGAGCAAGAAATAGACAAGCGTGTATTTTACATGCCTAATTTTTACCCTCAAACATACAATACTAAAGTAGGAAAACCTACTCACAAATATCGCGGTGATCAATATTGGATTGATGTTGCATGTTTTGGTGCAATCCGCCCATTAAAGAATCACATGATACAAGCTGTAGCCGCCCTAAAATATGCCAATCAACACGGTAAACAATTACGGTTCCATATTAATGCAGGCCGTGTAGAAATGCAGGGTAGCCCTGTACTAAACAATCTAAAAAATATGTTCGAACATCTAGCAGATTACGGACACAAACTAGTAATGCACGAATGGCGTCCAAGAGAAGAATTCCTAGAATTATGTGCAGAAATGGATGTCGGACTACAATGTAACTTCTCAGAAACATTTAATATTGTAAGTTCTGATCTAATGAGCCAAGGTGTACCAATCGTAAGCTCACGAGAAATCCCATGGAGTGCTTCTTTCTTTAACGCTAACCCAACAGAAAGTGATGAGATTTTCCATGCTATGACCCGCGCCCTAGTTTTTAAACAAGCTAACGTGTGGTTACATCAGCGAAAATTAACTAAATACACTGACAAAACAAGAAAGATTTGGGTTAACTACTTCAAATCTCAAGAATAATGTTTAACTGGATTAGACAGTTAATAAAAAAGCAGAACACTACTGCAATTTTTAAGGAAAAAGAAATGTCAAAAAAACATCGTGTAAGATTACATAATTGGGTTGATGGTCTACTTTTGTGGACGGAGCAAGCATTTGAGTCAATTGAAGAAGCTGTAGAATTTGCTAACAATTCCGGTGCAAGCAGCGCCAAAGTATTCAATGAAGATAACGTCATTGTTCATCATGTAAAAACTACAGAGACTGGTAGTACATACGCTTAATTAGGAGAAACTGCAAATGGCATTATTAGATTCAATGTTGAACCTAATTAATAAGCAACCAAAAGATCCAGACGCACCTAAACCACCAGTCGGCTCACGTTCAGAACGTGAAGCTAAAATCAAAGATAAAGCAGGTATGGTTATTAATGTGTTTGCGTTGCTATTAGCAGTTAACGTGTGGTACGGTGGCAAGTTGTCTAGTACCATTATGAACAACACAATCAAAGCCAGCGACATATATAACTTTTATCAAGCAAAAAGTCTAAAACAAGGCCTAGCAGAACAAAATCTTTATGAAGCACAAAAGAGTGGTGATAAAGCTCGTGCTGCAGAAATGGCTGAAAAGATTGAAAAGTACGAAAGCGATCCTAAATCGGGAGAAGGCAAGAAAGAGCTACTAGCAAAAGCAAATAAACTAGAAGCAGAACGTGACGAAGCTAAAGCACGTAGCCCGTGGATTGGATATGCGTCAACCGCTTACCAAATGGCAATCGTTATTCTTTCAGCAAGTATCCTTGCTGTTAGTATGGGACTGTTCTGGAGTAGTTTTGTAGTAGCAGGTTTAGGTTTAATATTAAGCCTAAACGGTTTGTTTCTTTGGTTTTAAACTTTTAGGAGAAGTAAAATGGGATTTTTTTCAAACACAGTTAGTAAGGCAAAAGATATTGAAGGTACTATCGTAAAAGATTTTCAAAAATTTGAAAATTTAATTGTATCAGATGTTAAAAAAGATTTTGAATCTGCACGTGCCGATGCACTGGCAGCAAATGAGTTGGTTAACAAATTAAAAGCAGACTTACAGGCTGCGTTAACTAAAGCACGTGATTTACACCAAGTCGCTGTAGATGCCGCAACAGCAGCCGCTCAGGCCGCAGATGCTGATTCTGCAAAATTTAAAGCGTTAGCAGCTGCACACGCCGCTGACTTAGCTACACAAGCAAGCCAAATCATTGCACCTCCAGCGCCAGTAGTAGACACTCCCGCAGCACAATAACACCAAACAGCAAGGAGCGACAATGTCAAAGAAAAACGATAACTGGATGCAAACACTATGGCGTCCAATGATGGGTTGGATGTACATGTTAATATGTCTGTTAGACATGGCGGTATTCCCAGTCCTATGGGCATTATGGCAAGGTTATAATCATGTACCTATCACACAGTGGAATCCACTAACACTTCAAGGTGCTGGCTTATTCCATATCGCCATGGGTGCTGTGTTAGGTATCTCAGCATTTGGTCGTACACAAGAAAAATTAGCAGGTACAGCGGCCAATCCAACTGCTACAAGCCAAACTATTACTAATAATCAAAACATGTCAGGCAACGTAGCTGGCGGCTTTGGTAGCAACTCAGGTGGTATGGGTGGCGGAATGGGCGGCATGAACTCAGGAATGGGCGGTGGTATGGGCGGTGGCTTTGGTGGCTCAAGTATGGGTGGCGGCTTTAGTGCTCCTGCATCAAGCGGATTCGGTGGATCTAGTAGTTTTGGATCACCGTCAACACCTGCACCAACAAGTAGTTTTGGTGCAGCGACAACTCCATCAAGTAGCCCAATTCCTCCAGCAAGTAACCCTACAATCAAACCGCCTCCAATAACTAGCGGTCCTCCACCATCACCAGCAGGTGGATTTGGTAGCGGATTCTAATCTTGACATCGTTGAGCAAAGGTAGTATAATTACTATATTACTTTTGCTTAAACGATATGACTGACTTTTACCAAACACTCGGAGTTCCAAAAAACGCTAGCGAAGAGGACATTAAAAAGGCCTATAGATCGTTAGCTATGAAACATCATCCTGACCGCGGGGGCGATCAGGCTAAATTCCAACAAATTCAAGAAGCCTACGCTACACTTAGCGATCCACAGGCTCGTGCTGAATACGATAATCCTCAACCACAATTTGGCCCAGGCGGCCCAGGCGGATTCCAATTTCACTTTGGTCCAGGTGGTGGCGGATTTGAACAGTTCTTTGAACGTAGTCCGTTTGGAGATATATTTGGATTTAGACAACCAATGGGCAATCGCCCAATACAATTACAAACCTCTATTACATTAGAAGATGCTTTTTACGGTAAAGAAATAGTCGCACAGATTACTTTACCTAGTGGACGTGATCGTACTATCAATATCAGTATACCAAAAGGTATACATGAAGGCACTACATTACGATTAGCAGGTATGGGGGACGACTCTATACAAACAGCACCAAAAGGTGATATTCTTCTTAATGTTCATATACAAGATCATCCTACATTTAAACGCCAGGGCGATGACCTTGTTCGTGATTTAGAAATTAGTGCCATTGATGCATTGTTAGGTGCTAAAGTAGTTGTAAGTAGTTTAGATGGTAAACAACTTGAAACAGTTATTGATGCAGGTATCCAGCACGATGCTGTGTTGAGTTTAGGGGGTTATGGTATGCCAAACTTTAACGATCCAACAAGACGTGGACGGCTGTTGGTTAAGATTAAATTGCGTGTACCAAAACTAGACGATAATCAAAAACAACAATTAAGAAACCTCAACCTTAAATGAATATTGTAAAATTTCCAGCAGAGATTTTGCGGACAAGGATGCCAGAGTTTGACTTTGACAATCCTACTACAGATCCTGTACAATTAGAAAAAGACATGATTGAAGCCATGCTAACATATGATGGGATTGGGCTTGCTGCTAATCAAGTAGGCATCAATGCTAGAATGTTTGTTATGGGTCATAGAGATAACCCAGAAAATGCAACAGCATTTTTTAATCCCGTAGTTGTTGCTAATACGGAAGATGTTAAAGATTTAGAAGAAGGCTGTTTAAGTTTTCCGGGTGTGTTTGTTAATGTTAAACGACCTACCGCTATTAAAGCACGTTGGCAAAACTCTAAAGGTGAAACACTAGAAGGAGAATTTAGTGGATATGAATGTAAGTGTTTTTTACATGAATTAGACCATTTAGAGGGTATTGTTTTTCAAGATAGAGTAAGTACATTAAAGTGGGCCATGGCCGTTAAGAAATCAAAGAAAAGGAAATAAGATGTTAGAACCAAATAGCGATTTAGAAGCTGTATTTGATCGTGCTGTTAAAATTGCCGCAAAAAACAAACACGAGTATATTACGTTAGAACACTTCTTATACAGTTTAATCATTGATTCAAAATTTGAACAGTTGCTGGGCGACTTTGGTGCAGATCTTGAATCTCTTAAAACTAACCTAGAAACATATATTGCAACAAAGCTAACTGAAATTGTTGTAGAAGATTTAAATCAGCGTCCTAAGAAAACACACTCAATGGAACGTATGTTAAATCGTGCGTTTACACAAGTGTTGTTTAGCGGTCGTTCAACTATCAGTCCTGTTGATTGCTTCATCAGTATGTTTGCTGAAAAGAAAAGTCATGCCGCACATTTTATGCGTCAGGCAAAAATTGACAAAGATGCGTTCATTGACTATATTGGACAAGAAAAGACATCTTCAGAAAATCTTCCAGAAGATGTAAATTCTACCCAACTTGAACGTATGTTGGTTCAATTCTGTACTAACCTTAATAACAAAGTTAAGCAGAAGAAAATTGATCCAGTTATTGGTCGTGAAAAAGAAATTGAAGAAATGCAATTGGTTCTTGCACGTAGAAACAAATGCAACGTCATGATGATTGGCGATCCTGGTGTAGGTAAGACAGCGATTGCTGAAGGTCTTGCACGTAACATCGTTGAAGGCAAGGTTCCTAAATTTATTGCTGACCATACCGTGTACGCATTAGATATCTCAGCTATGCTTGCTGGCAGTAAGTATCGCGGAGATTTTGAAGAACGCTTGAAGATGGTTATCAACGCTCTTGAAAAGAAAAAGAATTGCATCTTGTTTATTGACGAAGCACACATGATTAACGGTGCAGGTGCTGTAAGCGGTAGTTCAAACGATATGGCTAATATGCTGAAACCTGCACTAGGCAAAGGCACTATTAAAGTTGTTGCGTCGACTACATGGGACGAATATCGTAAGCACTTTGAAAAGGATCGTGCATTGATGCGCCGTTTCCAACGTGTTGTGATTGACGAGCCAAGCGAAGCAACAGCTATTAAGATCCTTAAAGGTCTTAAGAAGTATTACGAAAAACATCATAATGTTAAGATCACTAATCAAGCGATCATTGATGCTGTCAAATATAGTATCAAGTATATGCCAGATAAGCACTTACCAGACAAAGCTATTGATTTGATTGATTGTGCATCTGCTCGTTTTAAAGTACGTGACGAGGAAGGTGGCATTGTTGATCATGATGAAATCGTTTTTGAAGTATCTAAGATCGCAAATCTTCCAACAGAACAAGTTGCATCAAAAGAAAATAAAAACCTGCGTGACCTTGATAAGAACATGCGTGGTAAAGTGTTTGGCCAAGAAAAAGCGATTGATATTTTGTTAGACAAAATTTATATCGCACAAGCAGGATTAAAATCTATCAACAAGCCAGTTGGAAACTTCTTGTTCGTAGGTCCTACGGGCTGTGGTAAGACTGAGACAGCAAAAGTATTGGCAGAATCAATGGGAGTACAACTTGTACGATTTGATATGAGTGAGTTCCAAGAACAACACTCTGTTGCCAAGTTCATTGGTGCTCCTCCGGGCTATGTTGGCTTTGAGGATAATGCAGGTCAACTTGTTACTAAACTACAAGAACACCCAAACTGTATCTTGTTATTAGACGAAATTGAAAAAGCACATCCAAGTGTAAGCAACGTATTGTTAGGATTGATGGACAATGGCTTTGTAACAGGATCTAATGGTAAGAAAGCAGATGCTCGTAACGCTATCGTTATCCTAACTTCAAACTTAGGTGCAAGTGATGCTGAAAAGAACGGTATTGGATTTGGTAGCATTGATAAAGACGGCGAAATTAACAATGCTGTTAATTCGTTCTTCAAACCAGAGTTCCGCAATCGTTTAGACGGTGTTATCCAGTTTGGTAAATTAGATCATGTTGTAATGATTAGGATCGTTAAGAAATTCGTTGACGAACTTAATGTGCAGATCAAAGATAAGAATGTGTTTGTTAAACCAGATACAGACGCTGTTGAATTGCTAATCAAGAAAGGCTTTAACAAGAAGATGGGTGCTCGTCCATTAGCTCGTGCTATTGATGAACATATCAAGAAACCGTTAAGTAAAGAAATTCTATTTGGAAGGTTAGTCAACGGCGGAGTTGTTGAAATCACTGCCGAGGACGATAAATTTAGTTTCAAGTTTGCTGACATATTGCCAGTTGAAAAAGCTAACATCGAAGAAGTTGAAGATGAAAGTTTATCAAACGAATAAACTATTTTTTAAAAAATGGCCTTATAAAGTAGAAACTAATGCCCCAAAAGCTCATTTAATCAAAGAGTGGGGCATTAGCCGTACTATTGATATTTGCACGAATACATGGCAACCATTATGGGTCCGTAAGCAACTATCTGAAGATCAAAAATTAAAACTACACAAATATATCTATGATTCTACAGAATTCTTAAATTCTGCAGGACAACTTAGATTTGAAGGCGATACTTGTAGTTTCTATACTGACGACTACGAGTTATACAAAAAAATGTGTACAGAAATGTCACCGTGGGTTGTAAGTATAACCGAACCTGCTAGCGAAGAAGATTTAAAGATACTTCAAGAAAAAAGTAGGTACCGTCTTTGTGATCGATTGCCTTATAACAAATACAAGTACAAGGTATACCTCCGTGAACGTATGCCCCAAAATGTTAGATCTAACTTTGCTACATGGTTAGAACACTATTCTGAACAAGTTAAAATGGCTAAGAATACACATTTTTGGTTGGCTGGAAAAAGAAATTGGATACAAGACCCGTTCCTTTATGTGGTAGATGGCCCTAACCTAAGCATGATTACTATGTTTTTAGGTGAATATGTTAAAAAAACACAAGAATTTGTCCTAAGAGATATACAATAAATAGTATATCTAGGACAAATTATGCCAGCAACTAGTACGACACTACAATTTTACAATCCATACATAACTCGTAATCAGCACGTTTCACAGCCTAGCTTTACGATGCCACAAATGGTCAACGGACAACAAGTTCCGCCTGTGCTAACTGTGTACAGCGATCGCATAAATGCCGCTGGCTATTACAGTTTAGGCTCTGTACAACACACAATTAGCTATACTATAGAAGGTTCATTTAGAGGAACCATTACAATACAATACTCTAATTTTCCTAATCCGCAAGATACTGACTGGACAGATATTCCAGAAACACAAAAATACTACTATGGCCTAGAAACTACGGGTAGTGCAGGCATTAGCGGCGGGTTTAGTGGTGCGATTAGCCACCCTACACAAACTGATCTCTTTAATTTTGTAGGCAATTACGCTTATCTCCGTGCAAGATTAGACATTAGCCAAGGTACTGTAAACACAGTCAGGTACAATTTCTAAAAGCTAAAATGCACTAAATATAGCATATTACCTTAACCCTAGCAGACTATTATGAAACTATACGAATTTTTTGGCAAAATTGATCGAAGTGTTAATCCAGAGGATAAAGATAAAGATCCTTCTACATTAAATCAAGAAGAAGAACAGCATCTTGCAGATGACCTTTTTTGGTTTATAATCGATCACGATGATCTACATAAACAGCACTTTATGCCTAAGGCTAAAGAGCTTAAGGCTGCACACAGCGCAGACAAATCCGATAGTACTAAAGATTGGAAACACTGGCTACCAATGGTTAAGGAAGGCTGTATTAGGTACTTTGAACAACATCATGTACCTGGTGATCCTAAAGAAACATTTAATCAAGAATTTATGAAAACGTTATGCAGACGTTGTGCAGAACACTATCATAAAGATATCATTAAAGGCGAATATAAGTTAGGCCACTAATATGCTTTTGAATAGTTTATTCCAACCTAAAGAACAAATTAATGAAGCCATCACTGTTGATGAATTCAAAGATATATTAAAGAAGTTCTTGCCCCTTGCTAAAAAGATAATTGGTCTAGAAAAACTTCCCACTATCGTTCTTAAAAAAACACTAGCACACGGCGATCAACCAACTATGGGTCGTTTTTATAACGACACTTATACTTTAGAACTAGCAGTTGCTAATCGTCAACCTGTTGATGCACTGAGAACATTAGCTCACGAGCTAACACATGCCCTACAAGATAGCGAGCATATCGAAATCAGTCCAGAAACAGGTAGCCCAGAAGAAAACAAAGCGAATGAAATGGCTGGTATTGTTATGCGCCACTTCAATAAGCAATACCCAGAATACTTAAAATACCAATCCATTATGGAAGGTGGTAATTTAGAAGTACCTGATGTTGATCAACCAGGTCAATCTCATCAAGCAGATACTATAGAATTAAAAGTACACAACCGTAGTTTCATGGTCGGTGTATTAAACAAGTTACTACAAGACATCAATGCGTCTTTCCAAGCACAGTATAATCAACCATTATGGAGTCCTCAGCTGATAAAAGCTGGTACATTCCTAAGTGGTAGCTCATTACACTTCTTCAATGTTAAAGGCATTCCAGACGAACAGTTTGTTGCTAAGAAACCTAAAGTAGGTGACATTGATACACAATGCGATAAAGAATTAGAACCACAAGTACAGCAATACTTAACATCTATTGTTGGCAAACAAGTAGGTACAGCCAAGTTCTTAGGATTCAAACCAGGTAATAATCAGTTCTCTGGACTGTTCCAACTACAAGATCCACCTGTTAAAGTACAGATTGACTTTGAGTTTGGTCGTTATGATCCTAAGACTAATGCTCCAGACGAGTGGTATTCATACAGTCATAGTTCAGACTGGTCGGACGTTGAAGCAGGTGTTAAGGGTGTATTCCACAAATACATAGACCGTGCATTACCATACGCTAAGACTAGTGAAAAATACGTTGCTCGTGTACTTAAGAAGAGTACAAAGATTAGCGATCAGCCTGTTGTAGATGCTGATTATAGTTTTGCTGTAGCAGGTGGTCAAGGTGGTGGTGTAAGTGCCAAGTATAAGCCTTATATCGATCCTACAACAGGTGAGCCAATGATGAAAGATGGCATTCCTGTTATGCAGGAGCTACCTCCTAACCAAAGAGATTACATACAAAATCTAGCACAACAGTTTGAGATCTACTTTGATCGTAAACCAAAAGGCAATGACCTTGAATTACTAAACAGTTTCCAAGGTACTATACAATTAGCAAACAAATATCTTGATGATCAACAACGTCAAGAAGTTGCTAATCGTTTCTTAGACATTTGTTTTGAGCCGGGCTCACAGATGATTACTAAAAACGATCCTGCAAGTGATCGTGAAGCAAAGTTCGCAGCTATTGATCTTATGGTTGAAAGACTAAAGATGACTGATCCTCAAGGATTTAGAAAACACGCTGTTGAAATGAGCAAAGCATATGAAGATGCTTTTAGAGTTAAAAAACAACCAATGGCAGAATCTATTTTAAACGAAGCAGATCCTGAACAACCACAAGTTAAAGCACAACTACGTAAAGGCATGCCGCATTTACGTGATTTAAAGTCAGCAGACTTTTTAGATTTATTAGATGAACTACATCAAGGTAATGGTAAGTTTGAATTAAAGAATATTCCACTTAATGTTAAAGTAGACGGCTTTGGTGGACGCTTTGGTAAAAATGCAGAAGGCAAACCTTTCATGGGTACTAGCCGCACAGAGCCGCGCTATGAAGCAAGTTTTGTAAAATATCATCAACAAAAAGGAACCACTGATCCAGATATACTAGGTCGTGCTCAAATGTTTGATGACTTGTTTAATGAAATGATGGATGCTATTAAATTAGTAGATAGCAAACTAGGTAAAGATTTCTTAATCAACAAACAAGTAACTTGCGAAGTATTATATCTTCCATTCGCTACAGAAACTCCAGAAGGCAAATTAAAGTTTGTTGGCATACACTATGACAAACTACCAGATGGTGTGCAACTAGCCCTAGTTCCTTTCCGTGTAGTAGAAGGCGACACAGGCGAAGATCTACCTGATTCAGATAAGTTTATTAAACAATTAACTAAAGTAGGTAAAGCAGGTAGTGTAATGTTTATTGACAACAGCCTAACACAGAATGAAGCGTTAGATGTTACAGCACTTGTACCTCCTATGGAAAACATAGCACAGTTTAAGGCTATGTTAGCAAGCAAGAAACGTGATCAAGCCGCAGAAGTTAAGGCCGCACTTGAGCCAGTTAAACTTGCTCTTGAAAAAGCAATCATTGAAGATCCAAATATTGTTGGTAAAGATTTATTAGGTAAGAATTACGAAGGTATTGTTATTAACAGTCGCCTTGGTCCTATTAAAGTTACTAGTCAAGAACAACGTGATGTTATACAGGCTAAGAAAGATGCTATGGCTAATGCTCGTACAGAACGTCCACGCGGTGAATCGAAGACCGCTGTAGTTGCTATTGGTAGTTTTGTTGGCCATAAAGGTCACGAAGAACTGTTTAACTATACAATTAACAAAGCAAAACAATTAGGTGGTGATCCTTATTTGTTTATTGGTAATGCTGTAGGTAAAAATGATCCAATTCCTCCAGCTACTAAAGTAGAAACATGGCACAAGATGTATCCTGAATATGCCGATAACATCAGCACAGTTCAAGAAGGTGGTACACTACTACAAAAGATCAAACACGAATTAATCAATCCGTTACCAGGCAAACCTCCACGTTACGATAATATTGTTATTATGGTAGGTGAGGATCAAAAAGATATGCCTATCGCTGGCGCACTGATGAAAGCTGTTAACAAGTTCCCAGGATATGAACATGTTAATGTTAAATTAGAAGCGACACCGCGTGGCACCGGAATGAGCTTTACTAAGTTGCGTAATATTTTAAAAGATGTTAATGCGACTCCAGAAGAACAATTAAAAGTTTGGGAACAAGGGTTCGATGTTAAAAAATTAGGTGCTGAATGGATTAAGCATCTAATGGATTTAACACGTAAAGGAATGGGCCTAGGTGAACCACACACTAGTCCAAGCGGAGTAAAAACAAATATGCCAAAGAATGACGATGACTATGCAATTAATTACGGTCCTAAAGGTCTTGCTAAACCAAAACCAGGTCGTGTTTTAAATGCACTAGTAGCACCTAAAGAACCGCAAGCAGAAAGCGTAGATGGTGGTACAGCAGAAATTAAAAAAGAGCCAGTAGGTGGCGGTAGTTATGTATCAATGAGTCACATGCCTTGGGAAGCGATTGGACCTAATCCACACGATCCTGATCCAATGAATCCGATGATCCATCATAAATCAAATCCTGCTGCATTAAAAGATCGTATGTTAAGAGCAAGCGGACAGTTAAAAGATCTAGCGACTCGAGCACAAACAGCAAGTCCAATGGAATGGCAAAGCATCACTCGTCATTTTAAAGAACTACAAATGAACATTGACGAGATTGAACACGCACTAGCAGAGTTAGCCAAACAAAGACGTAGAGGCGGTGTTCGTAGTCGTGGCATTGATAAAAACATTGACGAAAAAATGTTGCCAGCTAGTGCATTTGCTGGTAGCAAGAAAAACAAGTTAGGTACAGCAGGTCAACTACGCAATCAAAAGCGTGGCGCTCGTGCAGGTGACCTAGTCGGTGGCTCTGCAGAAAGTGTAGAAACAGAATGTGCAGGAGTCGGTACTGTTACAGCACAGAATACAACTGTTGATGTTAAGCCAAATACATTAAACAAAGAATTGAAAGCATTTTTCCCTAAACAGAAAAAAGCAAAAACAGAAGCCGCCAATGCTGCACAACAGGCTGCTATCGCTATCGCTAAAAAGAAAGAAAAAGGTGTTGACGAAGATCAGCGACTAGATCCTAAATGTTGGAAAGGTTATCGCAAGCAAGGCACCAAAATGAAAGGTGGGACAAGAGTTAATAATTGTGTTAAAATAGGTGAAGCGTGGGAAGATGAGATTTCCAATGCTGTTAGCAAATTACTTGAAAACTTTGCAGATGGTAAAAATCCTGGACGTAAAGGTTTGGCAAAACGTAGTGGTGTTAATACCAAAGCAAGTGTTAGTGATTTAAGAAAGACAGCTAAACATAGCACAGGCGAAAAGGCTCGCATGGCACATTGGTTAGCTAATATGAAAGCAGGCAAGGCAAAGAAATGAGAGCGAGTGAATTTATAACTGAATCAGCTGCTTGGCAAAAATCTAGCGGTAAGAATAAGAACGGCGGCTTAAACAAAAAAGGTGTCGCTAGTTATCGCAGAGAACATCCAGGTAGCCATTTACAAACAGCCGTAACTACTAAACCTAGTAAGTTAAAGAAAGGTAGCAAGGCCAGCAAGCGCCGTAAGAGCTTTTGTGCTCGTATGAAAGGTATGAAGAAACACCGCACTGGAGCAAAAACTAAACGAGATCCAAATAGCCGTATTAATAAATCTCTGCGTAAATGGAACTGTGAAAGTATTGAACAAATGCAACAAATGATCATTGAAGGTGAACAAATGATCAATAAGTTAAAACAAATTTTATGAAACAATACTATATAACATCTGATCATCTTCCGCAGGATAGCGATAATGACGCATATCTTGCACCAGACGATCCTATACACGAGCTAAAGGTAGTGCAATACCTAGCAGGGCTTGGTGGTGAAGCACGATTACAGGAATATCGCGCCAAAACCGCACAGCACAACAAGGAAATAAATAAAGGTAGTAATGTTTCAACAACAGCGGCTGAAAAAGTTCAGCTGATGAAAGATAATAATATTAAACCAGGATCTCCTGAATATATTAAACTATGGTTTAGTAAACCATTTTTAACTGGCGAAAAGCCTGTGGGAAAGTAAATGAGAGCTAGAGAATTCATAAGTGAAAAAGTAAACAAGATTCCTGCGAATCAGCAATCTGCTACTCCTGGCATGCGTAGTCATCCAAATCTAGATAACTCTAGTCCATATCACCCATGGCGTTTTTCCGCACACTTTTTAGCTGGCGCAAATGGTGTCGACGATTATGAACACCAACCAGACCGTGATGGTCCTGCAGGTCAAGCGTTAGTTACAGTTGCATATTCAAAAGGCGATGCTGCTATTATTGATCAAGCTGAAAAAGCATTCGGCAAAGAAGCAAGGCATACAAAATTATCTCCTCCTGGTTCTAGTGAGGAAAGCGATGTAGGTACAACTAGTCCAGTAGCAAACTGGATGAAACCAACGAAAGAAAAGAAAAGTAAAAAATGAGTAAACCAGAAGTATACTTAGACCTAGACGGAGTAGTAGCAGACTTTTTTACAGAGTATGCTAAACTTGCCGGCGTTGAAAACGGCAACTACAGAGATATCCCCCCAGCAAAAACAGATCCTACACTAGACAAAATGGTAGGTACTGATTTCTTTAATCGTCTGCCTAAGTGTCCTAACGCTGATCAACTAGTACACATGATCGTAAAACTATACGGAAAATATCATGTGTGCTCAAGTCCCCTACGTGGCGATCATGAAAACTCAGAAAAATGGAAAAAGGTTTGGATTCAACGTGAATTGAAACCAGGTCCTGTTGATGTAATCATTACACCAAACAAAGACAAATATGCAAAACAAGCAGATGGTACACCTAACATCTTAATTGATGATAGAGGTAGTAATATCTCTGCTTGGGAAGCCGCAGGTGGTATTGGTATTAAGTATCAGGCAGATGAAGATAGTCTAAGTAAAGTAGTAGACGGATTTACTCGCGCTCGCAAGATTCTTAAAGGTGAAGAAGAACATAAACCACAACAATTAAAAAGCAAAGATCGTAGCTCAGGAAAACTAATTGCCAAGAGCGGCGACAGCGATGAAGAACCTAGTTCAGCAGCAGATGTACAAGAGAACGATGAGATAAATCCTCGTTTCCAATCTAGACCAATGATGGCTAAAGAAACTACAAGATATACTGGATCTGGAATACATCCAAAACTAGTCGATGTACTAAAACAAAGAGGTTATAAAGGACCATATCAGCTCGGTAAATTAAAAAAATGGTTTGTTCATCTTAAAGATGATGTCGGTGCAGAAGCCGATGATGAAATTATGGTTACAGGCAATGACGTCGAGTACGATGAATGGGTTTTGAAACCAAAATACGGAATGTATGCGTTTGGTTCAGAAGGCGGATACATGGAAGGTGACGCTAATAAAGTTATCAAAAATACCGCACCATTAGGCGAGTCAGCAAGCAGTGGAGCTAGCGGAGTAAGCGGAGGAGCGTCTAATTCAGGAACTGGCCCTTACGGTAACGGTTTTGCATTTGGTGGTCCTGGGGCGGAATCAGTTAGTTCCAAAAAAAAGAAAAAGCCAAAACTTATTAAGAGATAATCATGAACGAAGCTAAAAAAGATCGTAAACGTCCAATATATACAATTAAACCTCGTACAGGACACGCACCTACACAAACAGGTGCAGGTGCTCACAAGGATAAAAAGAAAGCTGATAAACAAGGCGATGTAAAGCATAAGAAAAAAGACTATGCTGAAGGTCTTGAAGAATTATTATCTAAAATAGTTAAAGAAAATCGCGACATGAATGATCGCGAAGTCAATGGTAACATTATGCCTGCAGAAGGTATGGACGAACCAGAAGGCGAAACTCTTAAAAATAGCCTACATACAATTATCCGTGTGGCAACACATCTAGACAAAAGGTTAGATGTTAATGACGATTTCCCAGAATGGGTAAGCGAAAAGATGGGTGCTATTAAAGGTATGATGGTTAGTGTTATGGATTACTTAATAAGTGATCAAGAAATGTCACAGGACCCAGATGCGATGGAAGGTTACGGTTTCGGTGATACACCAAAGCCACAACAAAAGAATACTAAAAATACTTTTACTAAAAAAGTACCACACGGCGGACTACCTGAATCAAAAGGATGGACACACGATAGTCTAGCAGATAGACTATTTGAACATGAACGCACTTATGAAGAAAAGTTAGCGAACATGCTTAGAAAAATATCAAAGTAATGCACATTTTTGAAGTTGTTTCCTCGGACTACGAAATCCGTAACTATCATAAGTTAGATCGTATCCTTACCAAACTATGTGAAATGGTTGTCGAAGGTAAGAAAAGCGATAAAGATTATGGTATGGTTGCTGCAGCCGTTTTAGATCCAGATAACAATATAGTAGCCGGACTTAACTATCCTGGTGAAGATGGTAAACGCATACATGCAGAACATGCTGCGATTGAAGCGTATCATAAAGAGTACGGCGACATTCCAGAAGGCAGTATCATCCTAACTACACTAAGTCCATGTAATACTCATATGGATGAGCGTGATGGACCACCATGCGCCGATCTTATTGAACAAGCAGGCGTACTCAAAGTTTATTGCGGTTACATGGACCCTTCTCAAAACCATGGCAGTAAGGATCACAGACATTTTAATTTGATGGAAACTGAAAATCTCCAAATTAGAGAACTGTGCCAATCTTTCGCTGATACATTCCTAAAAGATTCAAAATAATAGTTGACACTTGTAGTAAAGTGCTATATAATTAGCATACAGGAGAATAATTATGAGCAAAGTATTTGGCGCACCAGAGCAAGCAAAAATCAAACAACTTATTTCTGAAGGCGTTACAGTCTTACAAGAAATTGAAGATTTGAATGAAGGTCTAAGCGACACTATCAAAGCTGTTGCAGAAGAACTAGAAGTAAAACCAAGCATTATCCGTAAGGCAATTAAAATTGCACAAAAGGGTGATTGGGATCGTGTATTCACAGAGTTTGATGATCTAGAAACTATTGTTGAAGTTAGCGGCCACGCTATTCGTCAAAGTGACTATGACGCAGAAAATCCAAATCGTAGCAACAATGATTGATGCTATATTTGGACCAACCTTAAAATGGATCAAAGATGATTTTAGAAGTCATCCTTTTCGCTTCTGTATCGAGCTTCTTGCTTGGGCTATTAGTGTTGGCTGTAGTATCACGATGGCCCTTACAGTCCCAAACCCACCTCTTCTGGTTCTTTACCCTATTTGGATCAGTGGGTGTGCTATGTACGCTTGGGCTAGTTAAACTAGGAAATCATTTGGCATGTTGGCTAACTACATCTTGCTAGTAAGCATAGATTCTGTTGGTCTGATTAGGATGCTAACTAAATATTTGTGAGAAAGGTCCAGCGAGCCATAAGTCGCAATATTGGTATTTGTCAGCCGCAAATGACATGGAGAAGATATGAGTTATGTAGATGCCATCTGGAACCGCGATGATGACGTGGTTCGTGTTGTAGAACGTGACCCTAAGAAAGGTCGCATATTCCAAGAATTCCCCGCACGTTATACTTTCTATTACCCAGACCAACGAGGTAAGTACACATCAATTTATGGTGAGCAACTTTCCAAAGTTACCTGCAAGAATTGGAAAGAGTTTATCAAAGAACAAAAGATTCATAGCGGTCACAAGTTATATGAGTCGGACATCAATGCTGTTTTCCGTACACTAGAAGAAAACTATCTAAACAAAGATGCTCCAAAACTAAACGTAGCCTTTTTCGATATTGAGGTGGACTTTGATCCAGAGCGTGGATATGCAAGTCCAGAAGATGCGTTCATGCCAATTACAGCGATCGCTGTAAAACTACAATGGTTAGATACTATGGTATGTTTGGCACTTCCACCAAAGACTTTAACAATGGCACAGGCCACAGAACTTGTTAAAGATTTTCCTAATACACATTTGTTTGAAACTGAAGCAGAACTGTTAGAAACATTCTTACAGTTGATCGATGACGCAGATGTTATTAGTGGTTGGAACTCAGAGGGCTTTGATATCCCGTACACCGTTAATCGTGTAACTAAGGTTCTCTCTAAAGAAGATACTAGACGTTTTTGTTTATGGGATCAATTTCCTAAGAAACGTGAATACGAAAAGTTTGGTAAGAACGCTGTTACTTACGATTTAGTAGGTCGTGTACACTTAGATAGTCTTGAACTGTATCGCAAGTATACCTATGAAGAAAGACACAGTTATCGTTTGGATGCTATCGCAGAATATGAATTAGGTCAACGCAAGACACAATATGAAGGTACACTAGATCAGTTATACAACAATGACTTTAAAAAGTTTATTGAATATAACATCAATGACTGTCAACTTCTTGATGATCTAGATAAGAAATTAAAATTTATTGATCTAGCAAACACACTGGCTCATGAATGTACAGTATTGCTACAAACAACGATGGGTGCTGTTGCGGTAACTGAGCAGGCTATTATTAATGAAGCCCATAGTAAAGGCTTTATTGTTCCAAGTCGTCCACGCAGAGATGACACCGCAGATAACCAAGCGGCTGGTGCGTATGTTGCGTCTCCTAAGAAAGGATTACATGACTGGATTGGTTCAATGGATATTAATTCACTGTATCCATCAGCGATTCGTGCCCTTAACATGGGTCCAGAAACTATCGTTGGTCAGTTACGTCCAGATTATACCAAAGAAGAAATTGAAGCCAAGATGGCTAAAGGTGCCAGCTTCGCAGCTGCTTGGGAAGGTAAGTTCGGAACTAATGAATACGAATTTGTGATGAACAAAGACATTAGTCATGACATTATTGTTGATTGGGAAGATGGATCAACTGATGTGTTAAGTGGTGCCCAGATCAATGATGTAATATTTGAAAGTAATCAACCTTGGATGTTATCGGCCAACGGTACAATTTTCACTTATGAAAAAGAAGGTATTATTCCTGGTTTACTAAAACGTTGGTATGCTGAACGTAAAGAAATGCAGGCCAAATTAAAAGAAGCAATTAAAGCGGAGAATAAAATTGAAGAAGAATATTGGGATAAGCGACAGCTTGTTAAGAAAATTAATCTTAACAGTCTATACGGTGCTATTCTTAACCCTGGTTGTAGGTTCTTTGATAAGCGTATTGGCCAATCCACAACTCTTACAGGGCGCAGAATTGCTCGCCATATGGCCGCAAAAGTAAATGAGTATGTAGCAGGTGAATACGACTATATTGGTAAGAGCATTATCTATGGTGACACTGACTCTGTATATTTCAGTGCGTGGCCTGTACTAAAGAATGATATCCAAAAAGGACTCATTCCTTGGAATAAAGATACTGTTATCCAACTGTATGATCAAATTAGCGATGAAGTAAATGCTACATTCCCTCAGTTCATGTTAGATAGTTTCCACTGTCCAAAGACACGTGGCGAAGTTATCAAAGCAGGTCGTGAGATTGTTGCTATCAAAGGCTTGTTCATTACTAAGAAACGTTATGCTGTTCTTTATTACGATAAAGAAGGCAAGCGCCAGGACGTAGAAGGTAAGCCAGGTAAGATCAAAGCTATGGGCTTAGATTTGAAACGTTCAGATACTCCAGAATTTATGCAGAACTTTTTAAGTGAAATCTTAGAAAAGGTTTTGAACGGTAGCCAAGAAGAAGAAATTCTAGATCGTATTAGTGAGTTCCGCACTGAATTTAAATCTCGACCAGGTTGGGAAAAGGTTCACCAAAACGTGCTAACAACATCACTGACTACGAAGCCAAAGAAAAGAAATTTGGCAAAGCTAACATGCCTGGACATGTTCGTGCAAGTATCAATTGGAATACCTTGAAACGTATGCACGGCGACAAATACAGCCAACAGATTGTTGACGGTATGAAAGTTATCGTATGTAAGGTAAAAGACAATCCTTTAGGTTATACCAGCGTTGCGTATCCAGTAGACGAAATGCGTTTACCTAAATGGTTCCAGGAATTACCATTTGATCATTCTGAAATGGAAACAACTATTATTAACAATAAGTTGGAAAACCTAATCGGAGTGCTTGAGTGGGATTTGGAATCAACTACACAAGAAAATACTTTTGGTAGTTTATTCAGTTTCGAGTAAAGAAATTTCATTGACTTTCTTTCATTTTCTAAATATAATAATACAAAGGAGATCTAAATGCTAGACCTATTAAAAGACGTAGTAACACATACCCATAACTTGGGTTTCTTAAACATTGTAAAAGTCACAGGCGACGAAACATCAACTAAACTTGACTCAATGGCTGATGACCGTTCAGTGATCCTATACGGTGAAGTAAGCGGACCAGTTCCAGAAATGATTGGTGTATTTGGTATGCCACAACTTAACAAGTTGAAAATTCATTTAGACTGTCCAGAGTATAAAGAGAATGCTTCAATTGATGTTGTTACAGCACAGCGTAACGGCGATACAATTCCAGTAGGCTTACACTTTGAGAATGCCGCAGGTGACTTCAAGAACGACTATCGTTTCATGAACACAGAAATCATCAACGAAAAGTTAAAGACTGTTAAGTTCCGTGGAGTTAATTGGCAGGTTGAGGTTGATCCAACTGTTGCCGCAATCCAACGTTTTAACTATCAAGCACAAGCAAACGCAGAACACACAACATTTTTAACTAAAACTGAAAATGGTAATCTAAAGTTTGTATTTGGTGATCAAAGCACACACGGCGGCGAGTTCGTATTTGCTACAGGTGTTGCTGGTACATTGAACAAAGCGTGGACATGGCCAGTTCAGCAAGTGTTGAGCATCTTGAAAATCGCAGATGCTAATAATTGCAAATTAAGTATCAGTAATGACGGTGCCATGCAGATCGCTTTAGACAGCGGCTTGGCAACTTACAAATATATCATTCCAGCTCAGGCTTAATAATGATTAAAGGTATTAACGCTCAAGGTAGTTTTATAACAGTATCAGGCGGAACAGTAAGTAGTACTTACATATCCCCTGGTTCTGCAGGTGCCGGCATGTTGAGATGGAATCCTAATATGAACTGTATGGAAGTTAATGACGGTTCTGTTTGGAAAACCCTAGAATCAAGTTATGCAAGCGTTAGTTTGACTCCAGAAGCTGAATCTATTTTACTGTGGGCTAGACGTAAAATGGAAGAAGATAGGATGATCGAATCTTTACAAGACGACCATCCTGCTGTTAAAATAGCTAAAGAAAACCTAAATAAAGCCAAAGAAGCCGCATTACGAGCAGAACAACAACTAAAAGCTACAGTAACACTGAGCAAGGAACATGAACAACAAAATTAAAGAACTTGCTAAACAGGCCACAATCAGAAAATTTGACGGAACTGGAACCGATATAGGAAAACTAGTTCTTGATGAACAAAAGTTCGCCGAGTTGATTGTTCGGGAATGTATTGATACTGCCTTTCATAGAGGACATCCTGATTTAGAATTTTTGTTGAAACATTTCGGAGTTGAAGAATCCGGTATTAATCAACAACTGAGAAACCGTAGCACTTATTTTGGGAAT
>Ga0164297_10000501_pt1 | contig 47928 bp, 41 predicted proteins | sample GEODES058metaG_FD_113539 | JGI IMG/M metagenome (GOLD analysis project Ga0164297, IMG submission 113539) | Dystrophic lake water microbial communities from Trout Bog Lake, Wisconsin, USA - GEODES058 metaG | ecosystem: Environmental > Aquatic > Freshwater > Lake | place: USA: Trout Bog Lake... | reverse complement strand
TTAGAAGCTTTCTTTTTAGGTTTCTCATCTTCAGATCCATTATCTTCATCACCAGATTCGTCTTTCTTAGATTTAGAAGATTTCTTTTTAGGTTTCTCTTCTTCAGAACCATTATCTTCATCAGACTTCTTACTCTTTTTTGCAAGAGAGAAAGTTTTACAACTGGTTGCTCCAGAAGTATCACGAAGAAGTTTTGCTGTCTCTTTTACTCCATGTTTAAATAGAGTTGTTGTTCCTAGACGTTCATTCTTATCTAGAACATCTAGGAATGAATCAAATAGTTGAGATGGTGTATCTGTTGTAACATAACGAATATCAAAATCATTACCATAATGAGATGAAAGTTCTTGAGCAAACTCTGTAAGATCATCAGTATCATGATGAAATACACGGATAGTATTGAGCTTTAGAACTCCACCAGATACGAATCCGACACAACCTTTGGATTTAGAGGATTTAGTTGATTTAGCAGGCATATTTAATATAATAAGTGTGATATATAAAGGTATAGTTCTCAATATGTTTATTGTTCAATTTTTTATTTCATCGATAGTTGGTGGAATAATTTTATTAATAATAATTTTTTCAATAATAAAGTATAAAAAAAGAACATATTAAACTATACTAATGTTGATAATATCACTATTATCCATATTATCATTATCTGTAATACTAACCATTAATTGTATATTATCTGTTTGTGTTACTTCATTGATTTGTTTATATTTTATTTCTTCTTTTTTGTCATCTATCCATAAATCAGAATAAATATATTTATTATTATGTATTATATTATCAACCATAACATTATATTTTGTTTCTATATCTGAAATCAATTCAGCAATTGTTAAATTTGGATACTTTAGATTTGTCCATAAAGATATATCTAGTTTACCAATTTTAGTTTTCTTACATTCAATTGGTTCCGATGATCCCATATATGCCATACCCAAACTAACAAATGTATCTTTGAAATCACTAACTTTATAATCTTCTTTTAATATAAGTTTATATAGTTCAATACTAACCAATCCAGATACTATGCTTGTTGTTGTTGCTAGTGCAGGTATAATCTTGCCAGCAATACCCTTAGCTTCAAAACTATTAACTGTATTAATTGAATAATTTAATGCTCTAAGGTTAGATGCACTAGTAATAAATTCTATATGTCCATTTGTATCATCATCTTTTTCAAATTCTATTATATTAAAATTAAAATTAGTATTCGTTATAAAATCAACAATACATTCTTTAATTTTTGTTATATCAATATTATTCAATTCTTGTTCTTTATTTTTTTTATCTTCTTCATCATTGACTGCTATAGTAATGTCTTTATCATCTAATTCTAAATCAGTAATATAGTTATTGCATGTTATATCTAAACTGGTATTATTTATAAAATTTATTATTTGTACAAATGAATTAAAATTACTTTGATATATTATATCTGTATTATCAAAATTAATAATGTGAGGAAATTTCTTAGTTCCAGACCAAAACTTTTCTCCATTATCTGTTATATATGTTTCTGGAAATTGGGTAATTATATCATGTATTTTTTGTCTATAATTATCATGAAAATATATTTTATAGAAATTTATAATATCAGTGTTCATAAATTTATTAATATAATCTATATTGTATTTTATTTCATTTAGTTCGTTTAGTAACATTTTATTTAAGTTATCATTTAATTTATCATTCATATTTTTGAGATTCATGTATGTTTTAAAAGGTATTACAAATAATGATTCAAACTGTTCACGAGCCCATTGAATACAGTGAGATATTTCATATGGAAAATTTTTTAATGTACATATTGGTATTGAATCCTCAATCTGATCTGATTTTGATTGATATGATTCTGTTATATCTGGTAAAATTACTTGTACATTTCCTTTTAATCCAAGTGTTCCAGATTCAAGTAATGGTTTTCTATATATAATTGCTTGGTTATCCATATAATTACGTGCTTGTACATTATCAAGGGCATTTATAATACAGTCTTGGTTTTTATAAAACTCTCTATCAAAAATATGTTCCGTATCAATACCAACACGATTTAATTTATGAGTAATAGTAATATTTGGATTCATTAAACGTGCTTTTTTACATGCTATTTCTGATTTATGTTTCCCTATATCTGAATTACGAAATAAAAATTGTCTATTAAGGTTTGACTTTTCTATTATATCCATATCTGTAATTGTAATATTACCTATCCCCATCATAGAAAAGTTTTTAAGATGTTCACAACCAATTGCTCCAGCACCAATTATAAATACATTATAATTATTTAATTTTTCTTGTAGATCTCCTATAACTTTATATTGATTTGAATATATGTTGTTTAATTGTTTATCATTTAATTGTTTATCATCAATTATATTAGTACATTCGTAATATAACCATTGTTTAATAGGAGTATATTTATTTGATACACCACTTATAATCATACTTGCACATATACCACCTATAATAGAGTTTACTGGAACCAGTTGACCATCATAACTTTTAATTATTTTATTAGTAAAATCATTCTTATCTAATTGTGATATATCTTTTTTTGATAAAGCCACATTAATTTTATGTAACTTATTTGGCATATCAAAATCAACATAATCTATTATAACAAATTCGGGATCTTGTACAGATTCTTTAAAAGATTTGAATTTCATGGTTACAAAATCACGTACTTCATTATATTCTCCATTATGTTTTATTTCTTTATCAGTTTCAAAACTACTATAATTAATAATTTTTGTAATAGTATATATTTCGTCACTTTTTGATAATTTAAATCTTGATCCTACTTCAAAATCATGTTTTTTATCTGTTATACATGTTAAATTAGTATGTGATACAATAATTGATGATTTTAATTTTTCTCCAGTTGTATCATTTGTTATATAATTACCAAAATCACAAAAAATATATCCCATAAAACCATGTGATGATGTTGCTATTACTTTAATATTATTATTATGACAATAATCTGTAAGAGATATAAATTCTTCATTATAGATTGGATCAACAAAAACAACAATATTGAATTTTGATAATAATTTGTTGGTAATTGGTTTATTATATTTTGTAATTTTAACATTATTATTTAGTTCTTGAAGTCTATAACCAACTATATCTGATCGTAGTTTTCCAATATCTTGACTATTAATATAATAATTTGTTCCATAGTCAGTATTACTTATTAAAGTGTTATTATCGGCAATAGTAATATTACCTACACCACATAATATTATATTTTTACATATTTCTACACCTAGAGGATCTAGATTAATAATTAATACTTTTGCGTTAATAATACTTGTCATTGTATCTTTACCAATTGCATATAATTGGCGAGAATATAAAGCTTCATCGATATTATGTGACATTTTTAATTATAATAAAATATTAATAGTATACTAATAAATAATTTATTAATCAATTTTTATCCAGAAATATAATTTATTTAAAATATACTAATATATTAAAATGTCAATTACATATGAATGGGATGCCTCGTATAATGGTTGGAAAGTTACATCTGTTACAAATGGTACTGGTACTTTAACAATACCCGATACTTATGATGATGGTGGAACTCATGGACTTCATAATGTTGTTAGTATAGGTGATGGGAGTCCGATTTGCGATGGACCAACCTATACATCAATTATTCTACCATCAAATTTACTAGTTATTAATATGCAAGCATTCGAAATGTTTACTATTCAAGAATTAACAATACCTGCTTCTGTTACAAATATTTATGCTGGATGGATAGCTAGTTGTGCAAATTTAACAACTATAACATTTAATGGCGATACTCCTAATTTCGACTCACATGTTTTAGATGATCTAACTGTTGGTCCAGGTGGAGAAAATACTGTAACCATTTATTATCCATCAAATTATGCTGATAATTGGACTAATTTAAATTCTATTATAAGTAACAATTTTATACTAACTCAATCTCAACCACAACCAGATAACACAACAAATACTAGTAATGATTATACCACGATAAGCAATGATATGTTTACATCAATTGTATCAGCTCTTAATAATGAATGTATTATAGTACAAAAATTACTTGGAGCCACAAGAAAGGTTAATGTAGGTATATCATATGCCGCAAAAATATTTAAATAAAAACTATAAAAATCTATAAAAATATATCTTTATTTTATATAAAAATGCCTAAATTATTACCTCGTCCAGATCCTAATGTTCATTTATCTAAATTTGGATATGCAACATCGAAACCAGCAGAAAAAAGACATAGTTCACTTAAAAGATCAAGTAAAAAATATGGAACTTTACCTGTATTAAAAAGATTAAATTTAATTAGAAATATTACTTCTACAAAAACAAGTGAAAAAACTAAAGAAGCCCATGATGTTATGAGTAAAGATGTTGAATTTATGAAAAAATTATATAAAAACGAAAAGAGAGATCAATCTCGTGAAAAATCTAAAAAAAGTTCAAAGAAAATATCTAAAAAACCATCAAAGAAAGGTTCTAAAAGACATTAAATCAATTAAATTTCCATTTTAGTCATAGTACTTATCATATCAACTAAATTTTTCTTATATTTTCTACTATCATCAATTTCTGTATCTGCTTCATAATCTAGAATCATTCGTGATGGTGAGTATCTTTCATTATCAAAAAACTGTTGACGCCCTCTTTCATAAAAATATCTATCATATAGATACATATTTAGTTTAGAAAGATTAAATTTAAATCCACATCTTTCTAGGATTTCACAATTGTTAACAAAATCATAATACCAGCCTCTATTAAGCAATGATGAATATTGTGATGCTGTTAGATATTGTCGGATCGTCATTATATATAGTTATATATGTATTATTACAATATTTATGTCATATGTATATAGATAGTATTTTTTTGCAATTTTTATTTGTATATATTAATTTATATATATTAATTTATATACATGAAAACTTTATTATTACTACCAAATCAATTATTTAAAAATCATGATATAGATTTTGATCAGATTATATTATACGAACATCCAAAATTCTTTAATAGTTATAATTATCATAAAGCCAAATTAATATTTCATCGAGCAACTATGCAATCTTACTATGATTATATGAAAAATATAAAAAAATATAATATTAAATATGTTGAATTTGATGATAAATTAACAACTACAAATCAAGTTATTATTTATGATCCTACTGATTATGATATATTAAAAGAATTTAAAACAACATTTAAAAATTTAACTATTATTGATACAAAATTATTTATACTAACACAAAAAGATATGAAAGATTATATATCTAGTACAAACAAACCATATTTTAATGCTACTTTTTATAAATGGGTTAGAATTAATAAAAACATATTAATGCAAAATAATAATAATAAATTAAGTAATAAACCAGTTGGTAATAAATGGTCTTTTGATGTTTCCAATAGATTACCATTTCCATCATCATATAAAGAAAAAGAAATTAAATTTGTTGATAATAAATATATTAAAGAAGCAAATAAATATATAGATAAAAATTTTTCTGATAATATAGGAGAACCAAATATATTTTTACCAATTGATCATATTGGTGCACAAAAATGGTATAAAAAATTTTTAGATGAAAGATTAAATAATTTTGGTCCATATGAAGATGCAATATCATCTGAAGTTATATTAGGATATCATTCTGGTATATCTGCATTATTAAATATTGGGTTATTAGATCCAAATGATATAGTAGAAGATGCAATTTCTAGAAAATCAGATGTAAAAATAGAATCATTAGAAGGATTTATAAGACAAATAATATCATGGCGTGAATATGTACGGTTATTATATATTTATGAACATAAAAAATTTACTAAAATGAATTTCTTAAATCATACAAATAAATTAAAATCTGGTTGGTATACTGCTGAAACCGGTATATTGCCAATAGATAATATAATTAAAAAGGCTCTAGATATATCATATGTACATCATATAGAAAGATTAATGTGTATTGGAAACTTTATGTTATTAATGCAAATAAAACCAAAAGATATATTAAAGTGGTTTATAGAAGTTATTTCTATTGATGCTTATGAATGGGTAATGGAACCAAATGTTTATGGTATGAGTCAACATTCTGTTGGTCAATTAATGATGAACAGACCTTATTTCTCTTCATCCAATTATATAATGAAAATGAGTAATTATACAAAAAAATCAACAGATGATACAATAAAATTAAATAATAAAGAGTATTATTGGTATGAAATATGGGATGCATTGTATTACAATTTTATTAATACACACAAAAATTATTTAAAAAAAATATATGCAACCGCCAATGCAGTAAGTATATTAAATAAAAAATCAGATATAGAAAAACGAGAGTTGTTTAAGATAGCACAAGAATATATTAAAAAGTATTAAGTATTAATTTAATCACTTATTAAATAAATAATATAATAAAATAATAATAATAATACTTAATAATATATTATTAATTGTTAAACGCGAACACGTATAATGGCATACATCGCGTGTTGGTTGCATATTTAAATGTTCTGTAAAATTTTCTTTATTTTTAGTTTGCATCTATATTATAAATTAACAATATAATTTATTGTAAGAATAATTTATTGTAGCATAAATTATTGTTAGCATAAATTATTGTAAGAATAAATTATAATACAATATAATTTATTGTAAGCATAAATTATTGTTAGCATAAATTATTGTAAGAATAAATTATAATACAATATAATTTATTGTAAGCATAAATTATAATACAATATATAATTTATGGATTCAATAAAATTGGATAAACAAATATCATCAAAATTATTAGAATATCAAAAAGAACATACGCAGAATATTATTAGAATATTATTAAACAATAATGCATGTTTAGATGCATCAGATACAGGTGTTGGTAAAACATATACTGCAATTGCAGCATGTGCTTATTTAAAATTAAAACCAATTATAATATGTCCAAAATCTATTATATCTACATGGAAACGTGTTTGTGTTTTATTTGATATAAAAGATTTTATTGTTGTAAATTATGAATTAATAAAAAGAACAAAAATATATAATAATAAAGATGATAAAATTAATGCTTCTTTTTTAAAAATAATAGAAAAGGATAAAATACAGGATTATAAATTTACTTTTGAAGACAATAATAAAATATTAATTATTTTTGATGAAGTACATAGATGTTCCAATTTAGATTCGGAAAATTGTAAATTATTATTAGCTGCAAAACAAACAAATGTAAAAATATTAATGTTAAGTGCAACTATTGCCGATTATCCTGAAAAATTTAAACCATTCTTCTATGTATTGAATTTTATAGATGATAAACAAGTAAAATCCATGAATATTGATTTTAAAAAATATATTAAAATAGTATCTTCGTGGATTGAAAGAGATTATAAACCTATGGTTCGTATACATAATATGTTATATCCATCAAGAGCAAGTCGTATAAGAATAGATATATTAGGTGATATGTTTCCACAAACACAAATTACTGCAACACCTTATACTATGGGTAAAACACGTGAACAAGAAATAGAAAAAGAATATAAGAAATTAGCAATTGAATTAAAAGAAATAAAGGATAAAAAAAGTAAAGACAAACATAATCCATTAACAATTACATTAAGAGCACAACAAAAAATAGAAATAATAAAGATACCTACATTTGTTGAATTGACGAATGATTTTATATATAATGGTTATAGTGTAGTAATATTTGTTAATTTTACTCAAACATTAAAAACACTTGCTGATATATTAAAAACAGATAGTTTAGTTTATGGAGAACAATCTGGTGAAGAAAGATTAAAAATTATTGATGATTTTCAAGAAAATAAAACAAATATCATTATTTTAAATATTAAAGCAGGTGGTATTGGAATATCTCTACATGATATATATGGAGGGCATCCACGAGTATCTCTTATTTCACCACCATGGAATTCATTAGATTTGGTTCAGGCATTAGGTCGCATACATCGCGCTGGTGGTAAAACAAAATCATTACAGAGAATTATTTATACATCAAATACTGTAGAAGAAAGAATAGCCGATAAATTAAAACTAAAATTAAATAATATAAATTCTATAAATAATGGAGACGTTGACTTGAGTACCGTTGAATTTGAAAATAAATATAATAAATTATAATTATTTATATATTGATATTATATGTCTAATATACTTGATTCGTTAATATTTACAAGTATAAGAAATAATATTCCAAATACTGATATTAGATTTAATAATATTTTAAAAAAATCAGGTATTACAACTACTAATACTGATCTTCAAGATCAAATTATTCAAAATCAGTTAGTAAATTCAACTATTAAACGAGCATGTTGTATGGCAAAAAATAGTAATGAAGCAAATATGACAGATGATAAAAAATATTATAAAATAGATGTAAAAATACCATTACCTAAAAATTATAAAGCAAGTAATTTTGAAAATAAATTTGGTTATACTACAAAAACAGTATTAGTACCAAAAGATTATTGTACAACATATTTTGATCCTAATTTTAATATATCTGGTACAGATTTTTCTAAATGTCAAAATTTTTATGTATCATACTGTGAAAATATGAAATATTTATTTAATTTAGAAAATAATGGACAATATGATCCAGATACATTTTACAAATATATTGGTGAATGTGCATGTATGGCTGATCTACCTGATAATTCTCCAGCAGGTGTTCCAAATTCTTGTTTTTTAGAAAACTGTAGTCAGGGAAATACTGAATCTGTGTTTTTAGATGATAATTCTAGAAAGAATGTTTGTAGTGCAAGTTTTTGTACAGCTATTACAAAAGTAGGTAATATATCTGCTAGTAGTGAAGCACAACTCGATTTTTCAAATAAAGTAAATCAAGTATGTGGTCAATCTAAAACAAATTCATCACCAATAGTGCAACCTAGAGTTTCACAACAACAACCATCACAATTAGATCAGCAACAACAACCATCACAACAATCATCTACAGTTGCATCACAACCAATACAACAACCATCACAACAATCATCTACAGTTGCATCACAACAACAACAACTATCACAACAACTATCAACAACATTATCACAATCATCTACAATCACATCACAACCATCACAACAACAATCGACGGCAAAATTATCTACAAGTGCAATAATTGGTATAAGTGTTTGTATTTGTTGTTGTTTATGTATTTGTTTAATTATAATTTTAGTAATAATGAGATCTAACAAAAAAAAACTATAAAATTAAAATAAATAAAAATAAAATTTATATCTTATAATTTTATATTATGGGAGGAACAAGTTCTACTATAAATAATAGAATAAATAATACAACTATTAATAAAAGTGATTTAGATATATTGAACCAACAAGTAAATAAATTTTGCTCTGATACTGTAGTATCAAATGCATCAAAATGTGCAGCATCATCATCACAATTTACATCTAATCAAATGGGGGATATAAATGTAGTGGGCAGTGGAAACAAAGCAACCATAGGGATTGAGTCTGACCAAGATTCGCAATTAAGTTTGCAATGTATCCAACAGTCAATACAACAAACAAATATTGGTAATAGTATGGCTCAATCTATTATGGATAATTTGGCACAATCAGTAAGCACTGATGCAATGACAAAACTTGTGAATGCTGCAAGTTCATCTAATCAACAAGGTATGTTTGCAAATCCTTTTACCCAATCTAGTTCAAAAGTAAATGTAGATGTTTCTAATTTACAAAAAACAGAAACTAATAGAAAATTATCAAATCTAATTTCAAATACTGTTGCAAATAATGTTAAAGTTGATGATGTAAAACAATGTTTCCTAAAAGTAGCTCAGGCTATAAATAATAAAGTTGGTAATATAAATATAGTTGGGTCAGAAAATACATTTGCTTTTTCTATTTCAAGCAAACAAGTATCAAAAGGTTTTGCAACATGTCAACAATTAACACAACAAACATCTACTATAACAAATGCATTAGCTACACAATTAGGTTTAACAATTGTTGATGATACTAAAACTAAAGTTAAAAGTGAATCTGAATCTACAACAAAAGCTGTAGCAGTATCTACAGGTTTAGAAGGTGTAGTTAGTGCAGTTGGTGGTGTACTTGGTAATTTACTTGGTTTAGGTGTTATTGGACCATTAATATCATTTTTATGTATATGTTGTTGCTGTATAATTTTATCAGTTGGTGTATTCTTCTTTATGAGAAATTCTTCAAGTACTAGTGATTCTGGATCTTCAGGAACATCATCTGCTACTACTGATTCTAGTAATACAGAATAATAAAAAATAAAAAATAAAGTAATTATAAATTAATTATAAATTAATTAAGCTTTTTGTGTTGGAACTCTACGTTTAACAACTTTTGTCCAATTATTTTCTTGTTGAGATGTTTCTGTTGTTTGTTGTACTTGTTTATATTGACGTGGTTGAGAACGTTGACGTTGGTTATTTTGGCTATGGTGGTGAGTACGTTGTTGACTATAATGACCACGTTGCTCACGTTGCTCACGTGGTTGACGTTGTGGTGTTTCAACTGAAAATTTAGTACGTGTCTCAGTTACAAGTGTATTCCATTGGTCAGATACTGTATCTAGATATGTTAGGAAACTAGTAACTAGAGTTTGTAGTTTTTGATAAGCAGCACATTCAACAGTTGAAGATTTATAACGTTTTACTGTTTGTGGATCACGTTGTGTAACAAAACGTAGGCGTGAACGAAGAACACGTACAAGTTGCCCAAATTGAGCATAGTTATATGTAAGATTACGATTTACACCACATGGAATTGATCTATAGAGAGATCCAGTATTACGATTACCATTTAGATTGGCACCAAATACTTGTCTTTCAGTATCACTTTCAAAAGTTGTAAGAAAAGTTTCTTTATATTTTGTTACAATAGTATCACAAAATTGTTTTAGTTGTGGATAAAGTGATTGTTGATATTCATTTGATGGTGTATTAAGTCTTTCACTCATTGAAAGAAAACCAAGAACTACTTGGGATGATGATCCTTTTGTTACTTTATAAGTATCATTAAAATGTGTACGGAGCATTTCAAGGGAAACATTTTCGAATGTTACAGGAGTTTGAACTGTATTGTTTGTGGGTGCATTTGATGTTTGTGTTGAGGCCATTCTAATATGTTTATATATTATAATATATATTCTTAAATCTTTTTTGTTGAATAAAAAATTTAACAGGAAAATATATTCTTAATGTATTTCTCTTAAAGCTTTTTATTGGAATAAAAAATTTAACAGGAAAATATAAAATTTAAGTTATTAATAATATAAAATATATAATGACTAAAACTAAAAGTAAACAAACTATTGTCGAGATATCAGCAGATTATATATATTTAGTTATAATCGGTGAAAAAGAAAATTTACAAAAGTTTGTCCAAGAAATACAAACTGTATGTAGTGATCCAAAAAAGAAATTTATTATTACACGTTTAGATATTCCAATATTATTTAAATATGATTATTTAAAAAAGAACTATCAAAATATAAAACTTCTTGATACTGGAATTGAATCTGCACAATCATATGCATTTGCTCAAGAACAATTTATATTTCCTAAACAAAATAAAAAATTTATCCAAAATGATCCATTGTTAAATCATATGTTAATGATTATAGATGATAATATTTTACGATATCCAAAAATAGATTTAATAGATGAAGATCCTGAAGAATCTATTATAGATTGGTTTAAAAAGACATATGGATTTATACCAGAACAAATAAAAAAGACTATGAAACCATTATCATTAGTTGGTTATGATAATGAAATATTAGTATATTATGCAAAAATTTAATTTAATATAATTATAATATATGAAAGATATTTATTATAATTATGTAATTTATCATAAAAAATGCCCAGATGGTTTTACCGGGTTTTTTTTATTACATCAATCAAAATTAATACATAAAAATGCTAAAATTATGCCAGATATTCCATCTGCTAAACAATTACCTCCTGATATACAAGGACATGTTATAATAATAGATGTAGCATATAAAAAATATGTATTGGAACAAATTATAAATAAAGCAGAAAGTGTTTTATTTATAGATCACCATATTACTATAAGAGATGATGTATTAGAATTAGAAAAAAAATATAAACATAAATTTAAATCAATATATAATCAAAATAAAAGTGGAGCAACTCTGATGTGGGAATTTTTATATCCAAAAAAGAAACATCCATATTTTATTGATTTAATAGAAGATAATGATACTGGAACATGGAAATTACCACATATTAAAGACTTTGTTGCAGGATTTAGTGTGAATTATGAATTAAAACCTACATATGAAAATATTAATAAATTCAAATCATTATTTAGAAAATCAACTATTAATAATTTAATAAAAAATGGAAAGATATATAATCAATATAAAAAATATATGGTTAATGAAAATTCAACGCGTGTATCTATAGAAAAATTTCCATCTCAAAAAATATATAATGAATATAATACTTTTTTTGAAAAACCAGGTCAATATAAAATTGCAGTATATTGTGGTTCAGGTTGTCCAAATGCTACAGATCTTGCCGATAAAATATTAAAAGATACTAATTGTGATTTCTTTATATCATGGGTATTAAACTTAGATAAAAAAGAATATGTATTAACCTTAAGAAGTGAAAAAATAGATGTAGGAAATATAGCAAAATTATTTAATGGGGGTGGACATGTAGGAGCAGCGGCTTTCTCATTTAAAATGGATAAATATAATATAGCTGATTTATTTGATTATAATTAGATAAAGATATATACATCAACATATATGGAATTTACTGCACATTCCAGTATTTTCTTCCAAATGTATATCTATATAGAAAAGTAATTATAAATAGTATTATTACTATTACAGCACATGTAATAGCAAGTATTGTTCCAGTTTTTCCTGATTTCTTTGCTACTCTAACGTGATGAACATTATTATTTTTAGTGTTAGTGTAAATGGTTGGCCCAGTTCCAATACCAACTAAGTGATTGATCATTTATAATATAAAAATATATATTTAATATTTTTATATATATATTAAAATTTAAGCATATGATTGAAAGAGTTTAACAAGTTGGTTTCTAACAGCGCTTGCTGATTCTGAAGAAACACTTAAAGGTGAAGCAACTGATGTTGAAACATCGGAACTTGTTGATGAAACAACTGTTGGTGATGCAGTTGTTGATCCAGTTGGTAATGCTTTACGAACTTCTGAGATAAGACCAATTTTTTGTTTATTATCATTGAATAAAACATATGCAACGATAACAATTACTACAGCGGCTAATGCCCAAAGAAGCATTTTTTTATTTTTTTGACGCTTTTTATGTTCGTCGGTTACAGTAGGTTCAACTTGTGTATTAAGATGATTATTACTAAGATCTGCCATTATATTATATGTTTATATATTTTATAAATTTATAATTAAAATTTTTATTTTTATATAAAACTTTTATATAATATATTTATATATAATGAGTGATTCTGATAGTTCAGGAGATACATCATCTGTAGGTAAAGATACATCATCAGTAAGTAATGTAAATTGTAAACACAGCAAAAGTGTATATATTCTATGGATTCTTTTACTTTTAATAATTTTAATAATTGGTGGTATAACTGTTCAAACAGGTACAAATAAAACCATGGGTTGGGTATTATATTCAATGTCTGTTTTATTAGGTCTTATTGCTCTGGTATTTTTAATATCAGGAAAAAAATTAAGAAAATATGGTTTTCCAGTTGTTTTATTAGTATTAACTATATTTAATTTAGTTGCTATGGTATTAGCTAAACCACAAGCATCATTTGGTCAAGTATTTACTGCACATTTTATTAATATGTTATTTGGTATTTCATCAATAGTATCAATTATATTATTAAAATAAAAAATGAAATTTATTTACTTATTTAATTACTTTTCTATTATTTTCTATTATATGACAATCGGTGTAATATTCTTTGATCCTGTGGATTTCTCATTATATATTAAAAAAAATTCTAGAGAATATTATGAAGATATTATTACTTTTGAACAAAATATAATTGACGAATTATATTCAATTAGTAAGAGTATTGGATCAATATTTATTATTACTAATAAAGAATTAAACCATATAACTTTATTATTGAATAAAATAAAATACGATTATATATTTAATACAATTATAAATACAAGTATTGTTTGTGTTAAATTAAAAATGTTTAATTCAATAATTATACATAATAATAGTAAACATAAACGAATTAAAAATAAAGAAATTATGAAATTATTAGAACTAATAAAGAATAATTATAACTTACGTCACTTAAAATAATAATAAAATAATAATAAATAATCTATAACTCATTAATATATCTTTTAATATATCTTGTTCTTGCATATTGTTTTATTCTATTTATATTATTCTTATTTAATTTAATATCTTTATTTGTATGTAATATTTTTGTTTTATTATTATATGATACATATCTGGATATTAGATGTTTATTAACTATATTTGTCATAACTATATCTGTTTGCATTTCTATAGTTTTTTGAGAGTTAATATATAACATATTTAAATCAAATGGCAATATTTTTAATCCCAAATAATTGATAAAAAATCTAGGATTTGAAATTAATTCTGATGATTTTTCTACACCTACTTTTAATTTAATTTTATCTATAAGATCTTTATGATATTTATTATATTCTGTTGTATTTTCTTTTGTTATTCTTATAAATCCAAAACTTGTTTCTTCATTAATAAAAGTATCATATATTATATTTTCAATATTTCGATCTATTTCTGAAGAATCTGTATCACATGATAAATATACACCTTCTATTCTTGTTATATTTTTAATACCATAAATATTCATTGTTATATCTCCAAATAATAATAATCTATCTGTTTCTAATTGTGAAAAATTCTTATTTATCCAATTTCTTAAAGTATGTATATATAACAACGATTGGGCCATAAATGGAGATGCTATATTTCTAATATCTTGATTTTTTAATAAATGTATACTATTATTATTTAAAACAAGTTCACCTAATTGTAATGTTTTATTATAATTTTCTGGTATTTTTTTATAAAATACAAATGTTAATTCTGTTTCTTGAATATCACTATTATCTATTTTATTTATTCTATTTTGATAATTTATTTTATCTTCTAAAAAGAATATTAAATTTTCATATGTTTTCTTATTTAATAATAATGTCTTAACATAGAATAACCCTCCATCTAACTTATATTTATCTATATTCTTTTTTTCTAATATATCTATAGATATATTGTTTGTTGATTTTAAATATAGTAACATTATGTGATCTCGATCATATATATCTATATTATTTGCATCATATAATGTGGTTATATCATATTTTATTAAATTTTTATAATAATTGTTATTATACTTATCTAATAATTTTTTAATTGGAGTACTATTAATATCATCAAACATTGGCAGTTGATCTGGTAATATAATTTCATTTGTTTTATCAATGTGATAATATTGTTCTAATCTCATATGTATGTTATTTGTGTTATAAATATTTTTTATATTTAAAATTGATGTATCATTAATTATTTCTGGTTCTTCTTGTATTCTCATCATATATGTTTTCATTAAACTTGTTAATATCTTATTTGTATATGATAATAAAGGATTTGAAATCAAAAATCCATATTGTTCTAACATTTTTTTATATATTTCATACCATAACATATTTATATCATTTTTATTTATATCAGCTAATATCATATTTGATGTTGGTGTTATTAATCTAATATAATTTACATTTGTATAGTCTCTTGCTATTACATCATTGTAAAAATAACTATCTGATATATGAGTCCAATGCATTTCATAAAATTTATTATATATATATTCAGATTCGTCTATACCTATTAATCTATGTTTCATTTCAAATATAATAGCATCAAAAGCGCCAGGTATAGGTGTTAATAATAATAACTCTATAGATATATAATTATTTAAAGTAAAATAAGCAGCTGGAGCATTTAGAGTGAATAAAAAATCTGGGTTTTGTAATATTAAAAAACTTGAATTAATTATTAAAACTTTCTTATATTGTGTTAAATTTAATGCTAAATATTTTATAAATGAATGTTCACCAATCTTAATATCTACTGTTCTTATTATAGTATAAAATAAACTTAAAATCTTAACATATTCATCATTTATATCATTTGTTACAATACATATACGATCAGCAAAAGATCCTGTTCTTATTAATGAAAACCCTAATACTAATAATTCAGGAAATTTATGTATATTGTTATTATTTAATGTGGTAACGTATGCATAAATATTTCTACCATACATATCAATTACTTTATTTGGTTTTTCATACATCTATATAAATAAAGTATCAAAAAATTTTTATTTTTTAATATCTAAAGCATTACATATTTTATTCTTTAAAATAAAATCATAAATTGTTCTTATATGATCACCTCCAAACCCATATACTGGAGTATTTGTGTCACTTTGTTTTGTAATTAGTGACGTACCCAGTGTTTTTTGTAATTTTTTAATAAATGTATCTATTTCTTGTTGTGATTTAATAAATCCATCTATACCAAAAATATATGTTCTAGATGTTTTGCCTTCTTTAAGAAATTTTATAATTATCTTTCTATCTATTTGTTTCAACAGATTTTCTTCACATAGATTTAGAGGATTATCTTCTAGTTGTTCTTGTACAGTATCTTGTTCAGTGTTATCTGTATCAGTTGATTGTTTAGAATAGCTATTATTACGTTTATGAGACATTATTTTATATATTTATATTATATCTTTTAATTCATAGATGTTTTATTGGTCAATTTTTATTATTCTTCTTTTTTAGAAGAATAATAAAAATTCAGGCAGATTTTTGCTTTATAAATAAATCAAAAATGCTGCGTCAATTTTTATTAGATGATTTCTTGGGTAATAATCGAATAAGGATTCAGGCAAAACATATATTTTATTAATGATATATAAAAAGTATTACAAAAAGACACTATAGATCCTAGAAAAAACTATGAATTTAATATTAAAAATTTCTAATTTTTTACCCAAAAATAACATAAAAAGTTACTATAGATACAAGAAAAAACTATGAATAGAAAAACTATAAAAGTATTACAAAAAGATCATATAGACCCTAGAAAAAACTATGAAAAATGATTCTAAAAGTTTGTGTGTAGACAGGTCTGGAGTTATGGGTGGTTTCGGTTTGACAAAATATTTTTTGTGTTTTTACATAAAATGTATACAATGATAATAATATTTAAAAATATATTTAATTTTAGATATAAAAGATACTATAGACCCTAGAAAAAACTATGAATTTAATATTAAAAATTTCTGATTTTTATCAAAAAATAACATAAAAAGTTACTATAGATACAAGAAAAAACTATGAATGAAAAAACTATAAAAGTATCACAAAAAGATACTATAGATCCTAGAAAAAACTATGAAAATTGATTCCAAAAGTTTGTGTGTAGACAGGTCTGGAGTTGTGGGTGGTTTCGGTTCGACAAAATAAATTTTTTATTTTTACCTAAAATGTATATAAGTAATCTAAAATAATGAAACAATAATATACATAAACAAAAGATGTATTAAATATAAAACAATAGTTCACTTAGATTGACTAAAATATTATTTTCATCAACTCCGATTTTAATAAAATCATCATATGAACTATTACCGATAATGCCGTAAAAGATAATATTATTTCCTTTTGTTGATTGATAATCTGTTATATGATCACCAATATAGTATATTTTTTCTGTTTTTCTAATGTTATATTTTGTAATTAGTTCATCAAATGCTCTAGTATCTGGTTTTTTAAATTTTGGTTGATAAATATCTAAATCTTCTAAATTAATTTCTTCTAGTCGTTGTTTCATTAATATAGTTCTATTCGTAACAATCGCGATATGATATTTTTTTTCTTTTAAATATTTTATTAATTCTTGTACATATGGTTTAGAAGTTATTTTTATTTGTGGTGCTAACTCTCTATATAATTGTAATATTTTATGTCCATTACTATCAAATAATTTTGTAAAAATATCATCAAAGTTTATATTTGATCTAAAATATTGTTCTTTAAGTATATCATAGTTTTCTGGTTTTTGATAATCAATATTTTGCAATACTGTATCTAAACACTCACTAAATAATTCATATGTTTCTGCAAGTGTTTCATCAAAATCAAAAACAATAAATGTTCTATTATATGTTAATGTGGGGGTTGGTATAGATTCATTTAGTACATATTCTATTTGTTCTAATGCATCACCTATATATTTATCAATAGTACAATTTAATAATCTATTTTTTGTTTCCTCATCTGGAATATCTTTTATTAAATCGTCTAAATGTGATTCATTATTTGTTCTGGTTCTTGTTTTAAGTATATCATATGAATCTTTATCTAAATGATAATATCTGCGTGCTAGTTGAATAGCTTCACTTATTACTTCAGGATGTTCTAATACTTCTTGTAATGATTTACTTCCTTTAGTTATAACTTCTAATCCTTCATATAGATATGTTAGACCATTTTTTAATTGACTAATATATGTTACATATGTTCTTTCATAAACATGATCAGAAAGATCACGTTGCATATTAGATGATATTATTCGCATATACATTGGACCAAGTATACCATCTAACATACTAAAAATGCCAGCACCATATTCAAGTTTCCATAAATTTTTTTTGTGAGGCATTACTGAACTACCTATATGATTTTTGTTTACTAATTCTTCTAAAATATCAAATTCAGTATAACGTTTAATATTTATACAAATATCATAACATAAGATAGATAAGCGTTGAATACAACTAAAAAATTCAGCTATTTCAATATGTGAATTCCGTTGATTTGTAACTCTATCATATTTGAAACCAAAGAATTCTACAAAACTTTTAGCATATTCGTGATATGGAAAATCTGGTTTTAAAAGTGTTATAGCATTGTTATTACCAACAGGCCCGCTACATTTACCAGAAAATATGATTTTATCAAATTGTTCCAGAATAATAATAAATCTATGTACAAATTCTGAAAATATTCTTCCAATTGTAGTTGGTGGAGCAACTTGTCCATGAGTCCGTGATACACATACATCATTTTTATGTTTTATTGCTAATTCTTTTAATTTATTAATAATAGTCATAATGTATGGATATATTACTTGTGTCCATGTATCAACTAATAATAAATTATATGCTAAATTGCTTACATCTTCTGATGTAAATGGGAAATGAACATAGTCAGCTATTACATACAATCCTTTTTCTTTTAATAGATTTTCAACATGCTTTTTACATGCAGCTACATCATGGTCTATAACTTTTTCTATGTTTTTTACTTGTATTGTATCTTCATAATTTATTTTATTATATATTATAGATAGTATATCACGTTCTTCTTGTTTTAGTTTTTCACCCCAAAAATTCCAATTATCAAGATTAATTATATTTTGTATCATTATTTTCATTCTCCATATATTTAATTGTTGTTCATCCATATGTATATCTTGAACTCTATTATTATCACGTCCATCTAAAATAGAATGTGAGAAAGCCATTATATATTAAATTAACTATAATATATTAAATTAACTATATAATAGCATAAATAAATTCAATTTTTATATTACAAACGTTTTATATAATTTCACATATCTTTTAATATTAACATAATTGTTTTCTATTTGTGGTTTATGATTAATATTAAAAATATCATCTAAATTCTCATAAGAAATATCATCAACATTATTATACTTTGGTTTAGATGTTATGTTTTCAAAATAGTCATTAATATTACAAATCTCTTCTATTTCTGATTCTGAAGATTTATTATTTTCATTTTCTATCATTTGATTTTCTAAATCATCACAATGAAAATTCAAATTATTTTCTTTTATTTTTCGAAATTGTTCACCTTCAGAATCATTTAATAAATTTATTCTATCATTACCACTAATATCAAAATATTCGAGAACTTGTATATTTTTAGGTATTTTTTTTAAATCATTTGCTCCCACATCTAGCCATCTTAAATTATTTGGAATATCTGATATATATTCTATATAATTATTGTATAGGTCAAGTTTATATAAAGTTGGAGGGGCTTTTTCTAAATTAAACTCTGTAAATTTATTAGAATAAGCAATAAGTTCTTTTATTTTTTTTGGAAAAATATTAATTTCTGTTAATGTATTTTTAGATACATTTAAAATTTGTAGTTCATCATTGAATTCAAAAAGTTCATCAATACTATTTCTTGAAATATCTAAATTTTCTAACAATGGTGTTGTATTGTTGTTAATAAATTCGTGTGTTTTTAAGTAATTATTTTGAACCTCTAAAAGTTTTAACTTTGGAGTAACCAATTCAACATATTGTATTTTATTAGATCCAATATCAATATATTCTATATATTCAGAATTACATATAAATTTGTTAAGTTTATTATTACTTAAATTAATATCTTTTAGAACAGGAGTAAATATATCATATGATATACTACTTATATTACAATCGGAAGCACAAAATGTTTCTACATTTGGAGGTAATAATTCGATACTATTAATATTACTATTTTTAATTGTAAGAGTTGTTATAAAAGATAACTCTAATAAAGATGGTGGAAATAAGTTTAAAGTAAATTTTACATCAATAAATTCACAAGAACTACAATTAGCTTGTTTATATATGTCTATTAAATTATCAGCTAATATTTTATTACTATCATCTAAATCATCAGTGTCATATTCTGTCAAATTAAATATACTATCTTTTTCTTTGGGTGGTATATCATTATTTAATTGATCATAGTATTCCATAGATATTTTATTATAATATAAAATATACTAGATTTAATATAATTAATATCAATTTTTTTTAATAAATAAATACTATATGGATAGAATAGAATTACCTATATTAACCGAATATACTATAAATGACGAACCTATAAAAAATATAGCACTTAGTGATCCAGTCTTATGTTTTAATAATTTGAATGAATGGATTATAATTGAATTAAAACAGATGTTAAAAACACCAATTATTTGGGTTAAAATATATACTGATAATAAACAAATTGATGCATCTATAGTTGTATGTCCTAGAACATTAAGATCATCTGTATTTGAAGGTAAATTAAAATCATTAAAATATGATAATGATGATAGATTAATTTTAGAAAAAGAAGATAAATCATTGATATCAATTGATGTAAATATTTCCATAGATTTAGAATCTAATTTAGAAATAAATAAAAGATATCAGTTATCTATACAAACTTTAAGAAATTCATTAGTTGACTATTATGATATAAAATATTTACATCCACAGAATAAAAAAAATAATAAATACATTATTAATAAAGATTATTTAACAAACTATTTAGATGAATATGATCAAGAAATATCTCAAAAATATATGGAATTAAATGGAGTTGTATATCATCCAAAAACATTAGTACATATTATACAATATTTATCTAATAAAGGTGAAAGAAAAATAACTTTATTGATTGGTAAAGATTCAAATAATATGGAAACTATGGGATATGATAATAAAAAATCTGGTTATGATAATTATATTAGTACTTATGAAGATAAAATAGTAGAAAAAGATAGTTTTATAATGCCAATTCTATATTATAAGGCTATAAAAATATATACAGATTCAAAGAAAGTAATATTGTAATATATTAATTTTATAATATATTAATTTTATAATATATTAATTTTATAATATATTAATTTTATAATATATTAACATCAAGTGTTGGATCAACTGATGTCAATACTGCTTGTCCTTCTGATGTTTTTAAATAATCAATTAATATTGGTTTAAAATGATTAAATATTATGAAATCTTTATTAATCTCACCAGTACAATTATCAATATCAATTATATCAGTTAATGATATTTTACTATTTATAAATGATAATAAATAAATAATTTTGTCAATAACCATATAATGATATTTATTTAAATATATTGTATGTTTGTTAGATGCATTTAATGTTGAAAAATTATTTTTAATTTTTTTAAAAATTTTTAAAAATATTCCTATTTTATTTTTATTTATATATTTATAAATTTTTAAATCATTATTTTCTGCTGATTCTTTTATTATCATAAATATAAAAGCAATATAATAATTGTATCTTAACTGTATTTGTTGTAAATATTTTGATTCATCGATAACCTTTTCTAATATAGAAAATAATTCTTGTATTAAACCCAATAGAGTTATAATTTGTTCTTGTATTTGTTGATTTGGTAAATATTTAGTTTCAAAATCACCACCACTTTGATTTATTGTTATACTATCTTCAATATTTAATATATTACTCATATTTTCTAATTTATCAAGTAAATTAAATGTAGATAATTCATTTAATATATCTTTTATTTCTAGGTGATCTATTGTATTTTTAATAGTATCTTCAATAGAATGAATAGCAGATAGGTTTAAATATCCACTTGGATCTAATTTAGTCGATTTTAAATTTTGGATAAATTTATCTTCTGTTATAACTTCTGAAATTAATTTTAAATCAGTATCATTGTATGATAATTTTAAAATAGATTCTATTGATTTTTTTTTACCACTTATATAATTTTGAAATTCAATTACAATTTTTATAAGGTTTTTAACATTAAGTATTTCTTCATCTAATGCAGTTTTAACTCCGTCACGTTGATCAGTTAACAATTTATTTGTTAATTCTCCATATTTCTTTATATATGGATCAAATAAAAGTAATAATTGGTTATTGAAATTTTTGAAATTTTCATCTGTATAGTATGTTTTACCAGATTCATCTTCTTTATATAATAGATATGTTTGATCTGGATCTTCAATATTATATATTTCTTTTATTAATCTTTCACTATTCCATGATCTATTTTCTAATTTTCTGTTATACTCATCAACTAATTTTTTAAATCCACTTGGATCTGATGGTCCTGGATTATATAACTTATCAACAAATCCACTTGGATCTACTGCTTTCATTATATCAGGTATTTTACCTTCATAGTGATTTACTAATCCACGCAATGAATCAATTAGTCTATCATATACCGATAAATGATCTTTAAGTTTTGTATATCCATCATATGTTAATAATTTATTTAATATATTTTTTACATTGTCTAATGATGTCATTGGCATTGTGTATGGTCTATTTATACCTCCTATTTGATATTTTATATATTGTTTTAATGTATTTTGTTCAATTATTAATTGATCATGTATTTTATTATATAATAATATATCCATTTATACAATAAATTAATAAATTAATATTTTTATATAACACATATTTTTATAAAATATTTATCTAGTTATTGCTTCTATAAAATTATTTGTTGTTTCTAATAATTCATATTGCTGTGCACATTTAAGTTCTCTAGTAGCTTTTGTATAATTTCCAAAAAGATAAAATAATTTAAAATCATCTATAATACTGAGATATGGTTCTAAAATAGATTTTATAATTGGTTCGTCATAGCAGAATATTCGTGATGATTTATAAGATTCTAAAGTTTGTTGTGTATAATTATCTACTTGTTCTGGATTATAATAATAATCAACGTATATATCAATATATGGTAGTATACCCTTTTTATTATTCGATATATCTGTTATATCTAAACCTCCTTTATATTTTATTGCTTTATTTTTAAGAGTAGTATCAGTTAATGCAGTTATTTTAGTGGTAATATCTTCTATTTTTTTTAGTCCTTTAAAATTTTGTAATCTATTATCTTCATGTTTTGTAAATAACTGTTTACAATTTTCATTAATATTAAATATTTTTCGTTTAATATTATCTTTGTATGTATACATTGTTGGAATATTTTGTGTTATTGGCGTTATACTTCGGAGTCTTATATTTCTTCGACAAATTGCCTCTAGAAAAACGCCAGAACAGTCATCAGTAATTGGTTTAGCAGATACGGCGTCTATATAATCATCAATCCTATCTTTGTTTATTCCATGTTCCGCTATTTTACCTTCATTAGGAAGTCGAGATAAATTAAGTAAATTGGTTCTAGTTAAATTTATTTTAAAATCATTATTTTTATCTTGTTTTATAACATCTATCATATCACGATCATTTTTATTTTCAATTAAAAATTTTTGTTTAACTTTATTATTTTCAATTAGATAAGTACCATCATTTTTTAATATAGGTTTACCATTTTTACCTAAATATTTAATTAATCCTATAATATTCTCATTAATGTAAACTCCTTCAAATCCTGTAGTATAGAAATCATATTTAATAGATTCGTATAGATATACTTTATCATCTGGTGATGGTATAACTGATCTTGAATTTATTGGTGGATTAGCATAAACTATTTTTTTTTTATATTCAGCAATATTACTAACATTATCAATATAACCGATTTTTCTCTCTGTTCTGGCACTATTAAATGTAATTGTACCAGAATCTACAAATTTGTCTTTTAATGCTTCTCTTTTAAAATTATTATTCATTAGTTCTGTTATTAGATCTTTGCATTTATCAATTGTTAATCCATCTATATGATTTTTAATATATTTATTTATTTTTTCATCTACAATGTATTGACACATATCATTTAATACATTATATTTCTTCTGATCAATAAGTCTTTTTATTAATCTAGAAAATAGTAATACCTTAATTTGTCTACCATTATATGTATCATTATTTGTACCATATAAATATTTAAGATTCGGTTCATCTCCAGAATAATCATAATCCTTATCTGAAAATACTATTCTATTATATAATGATGTATATACATTGCCTTTTTTATTTGAAGTATCACCTGTGAAAATAAATATTTTGTTATAATCATATTGATTATTATTATATTTATTTGTCAGATTTATCTTTATTAATATTTTATCACTATATGTACTATTCCAATTTGTTACATTAGGTGAAATTCTATCGTGTAATATATTTTCCATATTTATATTTCCACTAGAATCAATATTTAGTAAATTATTAAAACTATAATAACCTATACCACTGTCATAAAAATTTTTATTATATGGAAATTGTTTCTTTATATTATCTATAGTTGGTTCATGTAAAAATACTTTAGTATTAAATACTGGAGGTTTTACAGTAGTTTGACTCATACAATATATAGTATAATATATAGACTTACTCATTTTAATACTAGTGATATCTATTTCTTTATCAATTTCAGGTGTTGAACTATTGTATTCTTTATATAAATCCTTATATACTGGTGTAGTATCTCCTTGTGCAACTAACTTAAACCCATTAGTAGTAGAATCAAATTTTATTTTAGTTGTAAAAAATATATCTTCATTATAATAATCTTGATATAATTCATCTAATAAAGAAAATGTTTGTCCTGTTATTTCTATAGTACGCTTATCACTAATTACACCCTTTGATTGACATCTTAATTTATAATCAATTGGTATTTTTGCTTCAATAACTGGTTTAATATTTGTTTGATAATAATTACTATCTCTTTTTATAAAATTTTCTATTTCTTCACATGCATAAATAGGAATACTTATGGGGTTTAATGTAAATGATGCTAACATTGCTTTAAGATGTTTCATATATATAGTTCCTTTATCAATTTCGATTGGTGGTGAAACATCAGTTATACTCGATGATGGGGGGGGTTGAGTTTTTTCAATATATGACCCATCTGACAATTTTTTAACATCTTTAAATATACCTTTATTTATTTCTGATAAACTACTATCGCCATCAAAACCATCCTTAATTATCTTATATATTACTGGATTTGTTTTTTCATCAACATATTTATTAATAAAAGTAGGGGCAATTTCTTCTCTTCCAGGTAAATCAATAATTAAAAAGGATACATATGTTGGAACACCTTCTTTCATTATCTTTAATATAAAATCATAAATTAGAATAGATCTAGAACTTACCTTATTATTTGGTGTTTCTCTAACACGTTGTGTATCAATTCTCATTTGTTCTACTTTATCTGTAAAAGAACTAAAATTTTTGAAAACATCTTGAATATTTTCTTTATCTATTGTTAGATATTCTAAATTATCTGATTGAGAAGATATTATCTTTTCCATATTACTTGGTCTTCCAGAGCGCAAATCATCTACTTTTTTAATATAATCACTTATTTCTGTTCCATAAAGTTCTACACCCCAATCTTTATCACCATTAATTCCTTGTGTATTTGGTTTTAATACATTAATTCTATCTTCTACATTAGCATCATATTGTAATTTATACACATAAAGATAGTTAAATATATCATTCATCTTAGTCATTTCTATACTTGTTTGTTGTGGTAGTTGTGTAGTTGCATCAACATCACTATCAAAATCATTACCACTACCATCTTTAACCCAATAATCATAATAAGGCATACCTTTACCATAAATTTCAAACAATCTAAAATTTACTCCTTCTAACCCATCTAATTTGCTTAATGTACCTTGTAATAAACCTTGTGTTTTTGGTGATCCAAAAAGTGTATATGATTTACCTGTTCCAGAATAACCATATGTAATTAAACAAACACCAGTACCACTTGTTAATCTATTATTTAAACACATATATGCTGCCATATCTGAATTTTGAGGAAAATTTTGTGTATCAAAAACTTCTGTAAATTTATATCCATTTAATAAAGGTACATTACTATTTATTTCACATGATGATGGTTTATTAGTAGATGAATCTGTGTAAGTACTATCATATATATTTGAGGGAGACGGTGGTGTACATGATGATGGTTTTTGTGCATCACATGTAAAATTTCTAATCCACATTACTTTTTCATTTACATTTAGATTTGCAGCATATAAGTTTTCTAGAGCAACTTTAATAGCATCTGATAATAATTTTTTATCATTTTCTAGTTCATTTAATATATCTTCTTTATAATTTGGATCATTATTTAATGTATCTTTTATTGATTGTAAATCACCATCTAAGTAACTATTTTTATTTTTAAAACTTGTAAAACTAGTTTTTCTAGCATCTACTCCTAAAGTATCATCAATAAATACTTCATCAACACTTGTTTTAACCTCATCTATTTTATTTTCTATTTCTACCTTTTCATTAAGTTTTTCACTAATTTTTTTTTTAAATTCTAATATTTTTTGGAATATTTCTCCAACTTTTACTAAAACTTTTTCTTTTTTAATTTTTTCTAAACTATCAATAATATCATTTATTTTATTCGGTTCTGTTATATAAGAATTATATAATGTTTTAATTTCTGTATATATATCAAACATGGATTGATCATTAAAATATTTTGTATTTGGTACAGTTGGTGCAGGTGGTACTGGTTTCATTTCAGCATCAAAAAACTTATTTAATTCATAATCTAATAATTGATTTTTAGTTCTATCAAATAAATCTTTTTCTATAAATCCAGCGGGTAATGTTGTACTATTTTTTATAAAATATCCAGCATATAAATTTCTTCTATCATAATCAGATATAAATAATTTATTGTCTTTAATATAATCTACATTTTCTTTGTATTGAGTATTTGTTGCGTAAGTTCCGTAGTTAGTTGCAATAACACCTGTTTCGTCATATTTTAAATCTACAGTTTGCGTTTCATTTGGTAATTTCATACCAATATCATTAATTCTACCAAATATTGTTAACTTATTCATTTGTGATTCATTATATTTTTCGAGAATACTTTTAAAATGATTCAATATAGTAAAATTTTGTACAACAATTGGTGAACTGGAATCAATATCTATTATATCTTTGGGTGTTAATTTTTGTACAATGTTATCCAAGAAATTCTTTAATTTAACAACAGTCAAATAATATTTTTTCTTAATCTCAAGTACTAATAACTTTTCAGTCTCATTATCAAATTTAGTTAATTTAAGTTTTTTGTAAATATTTTCTATAATTCTTCTATAAAAATTTATCATACCGCGACCAATATATTTATATATTTGAAAACTTGATTTAACAAAAAGAGTATTGGATAATATTGTTAATAAATATAAAGAATGAGATAAATCATATATCGCATATTTATTATATAATTCGGTTTTTCTAACATAATCAATATATAGTTGTCTATATGACTTGGATTTAGTATTTATTTCTAATAATACTCGATCCAAATCATCAACAGTTCCACCACCTGTAAATGTTGGTTTATAAATCGATTGTAATGTAGAATTAATTATACTAGTACCTGAAATATCTGGATCTCCTTCTAATTTAATCATTAATAGATCTTTAATATTATCTCCAATTGTTCCTAATGTATTTGGTTCTTTTAACATATTATTTGATATTGGTTTCGTATCTACACCAAAATATCTTGTAGAATATAATTTATTCGTTTTTAAGTCAGTTAATTCTCTTTCGTCGGATATACTTCCCATTAAATTATTATATTCCATTATAAAATCATATATTTGTTTATTGGGTTTTGATGCATATGGTGTTGTTCCAGATGTTATATATGTATCAAATAATGTTTTTAATTTACCTTTAGTTGATGTATCATTCGATGCTACTCCACGTGTATATGTATCGACAACTCTTAAAAAGTCTTGTTCTTCTGCTACTTTAACTATATCACTATCTTGTATTGTTATTGATAAACCAGATTCATAGCTGGTTATTTTTACATCTAATTGTCTATTTATATTTGTTAATTCACTTATTAAACCATCAATAGTTCTTATCTGTGTGTTAATATCTGATATTAAACCATCAATATCAGTAGATAATGATGTGGAACTTGGGTTACTATCTATTGCTCTTTTTCTATCTTGAAATGCTTGTAGTATAGTTTTTAATGCAGATGCATTTAATAAATTTGTAGGAGTATTCACATCAATTGGTGCTTTCATACTTGCTAATTTTGGAAATATTGTTATACCGTCACTGTATGATGATAGATCCATTCTTATTGTTTCAAGTTCTTGTGGTAATTTATACACAAGTTTTTCTATATCCATATCACCTTTACTACTAATCTCTGTTATTAAGTCGATAATCTCATTTGTTTTTTGTTGTAATTTAGCATTATTATTATTTATTTGTGTTGGATTTATACTATTTAATTTATTAAATAACGAATCTAAATTCTTTAATTGATTAATTGTAGTATCATTAAAACGTCTTGCACTAGCTCCTGGTACTGGAGGAGTTGGTGGTGAAAAAGTTGTTGTTGTGGCTGCTGGTGTTGCTGTTGTTGCTGTTGGTGTTGTTGTGGCTGCTGGTGTTGCTGTTGTTGCTGTTGGTGTTGTTGTGGCTGTTGGTGTTGTTGTGGCTGCTGGTGTTGCTGTTGTTGCTGTTGGTGTTGTTGTGGCTGGTGGTGTAGCTGTTGGTGCTGGTGTAGCTGTTGTTGCTGCTGGTGTTGTTGTGGCTGCTGGTGTAGCTGTTGGTGCTGGTGTAGCTGTAGTTGCTGCTGGTGTAGCTGTTGTTGTGGCTGCTGCTGTTGTTGTGGCTGCTGCTGTTGTTGTGGCTGCTGGTGTAGCTGTTGTTGTGGCTGCTGCTGTTGTTGTGGCTGCTGGTGTAGCTGTTGTTGTGGCTGCTGGTGTAGCTGTTGTTGCTGTTGGTGTTGTTGTGGCTGCTGGTGTAGCTGTTGTTGCTGTTGGTGTTGTGGCTGCGTCATCGCTATCCCCACCGCTTCCAATTTGTATATCACCTCCAAATTGCTGATGTAACTTATATAAATAATATTTATGTAATATAGATTTATCAGATTTAAGAATTCCTTGTATTTTATTATTTAAGTCACGTCTTTCATTGTTAATTGTATCCAAATCAGTTATTATTTTTTCTGTTTTATATTTATTCATAAGTTTATATAAATTTGCAACAATAAAATCCATATATATATATAAAATATATATATTTTTTTAAATAAAAAAAAATAATAACTAAAATAAAAATATAAGTAAATATATGTTAAAATTTATTATAACACTCTAGAATTAGTTTCTAAATGATATAAAACAAATAATGATAATAATTCTTTTGTTTTTGTTAAATCATATTCAACATAAATATTATTAACAGGATCAATATCTTGTTGATCACGAATTTTATCTATTACTTTTTTATAATATTCTTTGATTAATGAAAAATTACGTCTTGTTATTGATTGTATAGTATTTTTTAATGCATCTAATTCTAATTTATTAAATCTCTTAGATATTGTAATTGTTCCTTTAGATGTTGTATCATATACTGTTATCTTATAATATACATAAATCATAACCTCTTGTAGGCTATTAACAACATCAATATATTTTTGAAATAAGTTAGTAGAGGTTGATTTATAGGTTTCAACTAATACAATTAATTCAAGCATTTTATTATTTAAACTACTTAATTTATTTAATTCGTCAACATTTTTTTTATAAATATCTTTTCCTCCACCACCAGTTTGGATTAGAAATGTTTTATTATACCATCCTTGTATTATTTCATCAATATTTTCTTTATTTATAGATGTTTCCATTAAATTATAATTAACTGCACTATCACCATCTTTTAATTTAAATAATTCAATTAATTTGTTATTAATATTTCTAATTTTATTATGTAATAATAGAATTTTTTGTTTTAGAAAACGTGCATCTACTACTATTTTATTTTTAAAATTATATGTAAGAGAATCAGAGGATAATGCAGATTCTTCTTGTAATTTTTCAAGTTTTTTTTTACCAGTAGTACCATCAATTGGATTTTCTGTATTAATTTGTGTAGTTAAATCACTTATTTTTCTAGTTATAAGATCTATTCTTTCTTGTAATTTGTCGTCTGGTTTATTTGGAGTTACTGTTATATCTTGTCTAATATCTATTCCTAAATCATTATAAACATCTATATATGTTCTAGCTGGTATAGTTGACATAACCATAGGATTATTATCATTTGATGAGGGATCGGTTGGTGGCGTTGATAATATATTAGCTGGTAACAATAATTTTAGGGCATTTAATTTTGTAGTAATCTGCTTCATTTGTGATGTTTGACTATTATTTGGTTTAGGTTGTATGTTGTCTTGAAATTTATCTAATATATTTTTAGTTATATCTTTTCTTTTTATATTTGTAGACTTAAATACATTTTTTGAGCCTAAAAAATCTGCAGCATCATCCATAGTCGTAGAGTTGAATTTATTTGACTCTGTTAATTTTATAAAATCTACAATATTTTCGCAATTAACACTATTTTTTAAAAAATTTGCTCTATCAAACATAGTGTCATCAAAGATTTTACCAGAAGTATTTTTAACTACACCATTATTAAATTTGTTTACTTTGTATAAATTAAAAACTGTTTTTAAATTGTCTAATGCTGTATCAATGATAACACCAGATGAATCTATACCTGGTTTTCCATCATTTGCTAAATTATCATTATATACTAAATAATCACTAAAAATTTTATTTAGATCTTTTATAAGCTGATCTCTTGCTACAGTGTCAACAGATACTATAGATGATTGATATTTTAAAAAAGTAGCTTTTTCATTTATATAAGTTTTAAAATTAGAATCTTCATACTTTGGTTTATCTTCGTTTAATTTATTAATTTCTTCTTGTTTAGGTTCAACTATACCCTTTATTCTACTTATTTCTAATTCAATTTCAGCTTTAGAAAGCTTATTTGAAAATTTAAAATTTAAAGAATTAATCCCTTGTAATTCCGTATTTTTATAATCATTAATTTTAGATTTAAAATTATTTAAATTATTTGCTAAATCTCGAATACCTTTAATTCTATCATTAAAATAATTCATTTTTGTAGTAATTGTATTTTCAATTTCAAGAATACCTATTAGTTCTAAATTATCCTCTGGTAATTCAGCTTGTATATTTGTATTTATTTTTACACCACTAACACCATATGAACTTGGTATAGACTCAAATAAATTAAATCCATATTCTTTTTTACTTTTTTCTTGTTCACTTACGGTATCATCTGCATGTGCTGCAAAATTTGTAATTTTATATGATATATCTTTTATTAGATTTTTAGCTTTATCTATTTCTAACCCAATTCCAGTTGGGATTTCTTTTTCTAAAGATAATGATGTGATGTTTTCTAATGAATTCTTTAATCTTAATAATTCATTATATGCTAATATTACTTTTCCAGTTGTTCCTCCTAATTGATATTCTGTTGATGGTTTATGATCTGTTATTGGTACTATTTGATCTACTATTTCTTTACTTATAGTTTCTATATCTAATATAAATTTTGTTTTCTCACTAAGTTGTAATAATTCCATGATTCCCTTTTCAATTTCAATAACTCTATCAATTAAATAATCAGATAATCCAATTAATTGTTCAATTGTAAATTCATATATTATTTCTATTTTATAAGGGGTATATAACATAGGTGTAAAAGATATACTTATTGGTAACAATTTGATAAAATCATCAAAATCTTCTTGTTTTAAATTTACTTTTATAAATAAATCTTTAATGCTTTGTTTATTTTGTTCTATAATATTTATATCACCATTCTTAATAATAGTTGAAAACCCCATCAAAATATTATACAAAGATACAAAAAATTTCATTAAATCATTTAATAAGATTAATAAATATCTAATTAAATTTTTAAATTCTTCTGTATTTATAATAAAATCATCTGTTTCTATAACAACTTCTGGATCAATTATTATATCTCTTTTTTTATATATTTGATTACATTTTTCACCTGTTAAACATAAAATATGTTTTAATAATTCTAAAAAAGTTTTATCATACAAAGATTTATTTATATTATAGTAATCAATTGGATCAAATACATCAGAACCATAGTTTTTTAAATATGATACTGCATTATAATTATCTGTTGGAATTAACATTTTTATAATATTATAATATAATATTATAAAAAATATATATTTTATTACAATAAAGCTTGTATTGTAGGTTTTATGGAACTATCAAATGTTGGTGGTAATATTTCTTGATTATTTAATACATTAGTTATTTCAGCTGTATTATTATTAAATAAAAATTCTTTTACAATCTTTATTTCTGTTTTTAATAAATCTGATGGTGTATTACTAGATGCTTTATCAATATAAAGATTACCACTTGATGTTAAATTTGTATTTATATCTTTTACTAAAGATTTTAAATATATAGTACCCCATACAAAATTATCTGATTTTAATGTTGTATTTATTGATGATAATAATGTATTTAAATCTTGTTTAATTTTTTGTACACTTTGTACAGTATTAGTTGATATAATATTAGGATTATATGATGATTTTAAATCTTCTACTTTTCTTTTTAATTCTGTAACACTATCTTCGATCATTTGTGGTGTTAATGGTCCTGATGGAATAGGATTACTCATAATATAGTATATATATATATATTATATTATTTAATTATTTTATTATTTTATTATTTTATTATTTTATTATTTTATTATTTTTATGCCCATGCAGCACCATTAATAGTAACTGTTATTGTAGGCAATTTTTCAGTAAGAGCAGTCATTACATCATTGTCAGTTATTTTATTAACAAATTCATCTGTCAGTAGTCTTGTACCGTCTGCTTTATTAATACCGATTTTTGCTATGCTTTCTGCTAATCTCTGAAGAGTATCTTGTAATCTAGGTGTAAGTATAAACTTATTGGTTACGGGGTCGGTTACAACATATGTAGCTTTATTTGCAGGACCTATTGCAGCATCAGTACTTATGCCTAGTGCAGATTTGTTTAACATAGTTTTAACTGATCTTTTTGAGTTTTGAGAAACTTGTGTTTGTACATCTTGATTTAATTTAGTATGCAATGTATTAACATATGTTGATAAATTACTATTTGCAGGGTTAAGAGCATTATTAATATGAGTGAATGGACCAGCAGTAACTAATTCATTGATTTTAGCTTTAAGTGTATTATCATCAGTTACTCTTGCATCAGATGCCTTGATTAATTCGCCAATTTGTCTAAATTCAACTTTAAGTGCATTTGTTATATTTTCACTAGCATCTTTAACAGGATCTATATATTGTCCTGATTTACTTGCATCACCTAAATCAGTATCAAGAGATTTAAGATATGAAGTAATAATAGATTCATCTTGGCCAAAATTGCTTAATAATGTTTTGATGCTATTTAATTGGTCAACAAAGCTCTGTAAACTAAATCCTTCGGGAAGAGCGATATTGCTTATTTCTTGTTCTAATTTAACTAATTCTATAATTAGTTGTCTGATTAATCCAACTAATATATCAATTGTTTCATCGTACTTTTGTTTAGAACTAGTAACGGAACCTTGAACTTCGCCTATCCTTGTAGCAAGCTCAGTTACATCTGCAGGATTTCCAGAACGTAAACTATTTAATTTTGCAGTAATTGTATCAGTTTGAATTTTTATTAAATTTTTTAAGGTATCTTGATAAGTAGCTGCAGTAAAAGCACCTCCGAGTTGATTAAGATTTGAATCACTTATACCTAAAGAACGTAATTTGTTATTATAGTAATTTATTTTTTGTTGATATAATGAATTCTTTTGTGATATTTTGTTATTACTCATAAGAGTTTGGTATTTAGTAAGTTTATGTAGTAACACACCTATATTTCCATCCATTTTATATATATATATTATATATAAAAATGTTTAAAAATTATTTATTAAACTTATATAAAAATTTAAATTTATATAAGTTTCAAAAATCTAGTGATTATATTGATTTATATAAAAATAAAATTATGACAGGTGGAGAAGTACCAGATCACTATAAACAGACATTTTTGAATATGTTTAGAATTATTAAAGCAGATATAGAACGTATTAAACAATCCGGAGTACCAGATTATAGTGAATTAGTAGCAAAAATGAGAACATTAAATTCTATAATTGAATTATATGATTTTTATTTACGTGAATTAATTTATGAACATGAATATGTAAATAAAGAAATCAGTGATTTAGATACTATAGCAAGGGACCCAAAAATCACACAAATTCAAACTACAATAAATGATATTAATCAGATATTTGGTGATTTATTAGCACCATAATATATATTTATTTTATATATATATTTATTTCCTATATACATATTTATTTATTTCTTCAATAACATAATCAAAAATTTTATCATATGTTTCATCTGGTGTTAAACTACTTGTATCTAAACTATATGTATAATTAGATTTGTTTTTAATATCAATATAATGTTTATATGATAATCTATTTAAAATTAATAATTCAGTCTCAGTATCTTTTATTTCATTTAATGGATTATCTTTGTTTTCATCTAAATATTCATGACGATTTTTTATCAATTTGTCTTTTGATATTTTAAGATATATATGATAATCTGGGGTGAATTTTAATTTATCTGTTGGAAATCCAAATCCACTTATTACGATACCATTTTCTTTAATTGATGATACTTTCTCATTAAATTTATCCCAATCAATTGCTTCTGGATTATCCCAATCAACTACTTTAATATCATTACCTAGATCAACTATTTCTTTATAATCTTGTTTATAAAAATCATTTAAATTTAAAAACTGTACTTTAAAATCTCTTTCTATATTTTTTGCTAATAAGGTCTTACCAGATCCAGAAAATCCCGATATTAATATTATTAATTGTTTATTAACCTTAATATATTGTTCAACTATATTTGGCATTTTATATAATATAATATTATATAATATTAATGGTTGATATAATTGATAAAATTAAATTATTTATAATAACGATATGTCACTATATTGTGTTTCTTTTTATAATAATTACACCTTTCACTAATTCAAATTATTTATTATTGTTACATTCTATTTTTGTCCCATTCGTTATGTTACATTGGTTATTAAACAATAATATATGTGCATTAACTTTAATGGAACAAAAATTACGTGAGAAAATAAATGGTAGACCTGTTAATAAAGATGAATGTTTTACTGCCAAAATAATTGAACCTATTTACGATTTTAAAAATAATTATAAAGAACGTGCAAAATTTATTTATGGTATTACTACAGGTTTATGGGTATTATCTATTTATAAATTAATTAAAAAATATAAAAATGGTACTATTAAATCATTCTATGATTTATTGGTTATATAGAGTAGATTAAAAATTTATTGATTAAAAATTGATTTATTATTAATTTAATTACTAATTAATTACTATTCAATTAAATATGTTATCCATCGATATTAAAGATTTTAACATCAACAATGTCATTATTAATCCACAAAGCCAAATATCTTTTGAAAATAATACTTATTCATGTAATACTTTATTATACAAATATGATACATATAATATTAAACCATTAAATATTGTATCTAATTATATAAATATTTTTGCTGGAAAATACACACTGAAAACATATGATGAAAATATTATCTATGTTTATAATTTAATTTGTGATAAAATGTATAATTGTGAAAATAAAGATAAACATGATGATATAGATAATAAAATTAATATAAATCTATATTTAAAAAACAATACAAGTTTAACATTACATGCAACAAAGAGTTCTGGTTTAGAAAATTGTATAATAAATAGAAATAACTATGATATTATAAAAACCTTTTATAAATATATTATTTATATTTATAATAATTATCACGGAAATTTTATTATTAATCCTATTTTTGTAAATAATAAATTAAAATTTAATATAGTAAAAGGAGAAATAAAAGCAACTGCTACAAAAATAAAATCAGTATTATCATTATCTATTAAACATAATGATATTGTACTTGAATTATAGATTTGTTTATAAAAATATATTCCTAATAATCAAATTAAAAAAATGAATAAATTAGTTTTTATAATTTTAAGAATATATATAGTAAATATATATTATGACTACAAATATAAATACCAACAAACGGCAATTATTAGATCCAATTGGATCAATATGTCACATAGTATCTTTAATATTTAAACCTATAAACACAAAAATTGGTATTAGTAATCACGCTATTATCATACAAGAATCATATTCATTACAATGGTTAGATAGATATTGGAATGGTGATAATCGTGAAAATATTAGTCTGTTATATAATATTATTGTTCGAGTTATTGAATGGTATATCATTCCATTAAGTGGTAAATATAAATTAGATAATAGTATTCAATTTGATGAAACTGATAGAAAGATTTTCTGGACATGCCTTGAAAAAATGTGTAACTTTTTATGTTTAGCATTTGATAAATTACAACAAACATATTATACTGGCCCAGTACCAACTAATGTTGTAACTACTATACAATTTTATATTAATATTATTAAAGATAGTCTTGATGGTACATACAATATTGATAGATTACCAAAATGTCTTATTGAAGCTGAGAATAAAAATTTTCTAGATTATGATAAAATTAAAATATTATGGAATGGTGTAAAATTAAAACAAATATGTGATCTATATGAAAAATGTTTTGAGAAAATGAATTCAACCGATAAAACTAGAGAAGAACAAATAGCAGGTTATATGCAAGCTATCGATAAATTATTATCAATACATGATAATCAGTTTAGAGAACTAATTTGTTTAAGTACAGAAGGATAATTATTTTATTATTTTATTATTATTTTATTATTAATTCTTTTTAGATGATTTCTTAGATGATTTCTTGGATGATTTCTTGGATGATTTCTTAGATGATTTCTTGGATGATTTCTTTTCTGTTTCTTTTTTATTAAAATCTTTTATTTTTTGGCTAACTTTATTTAATTGTTCTTTAAGTACTTTCAGTTCGGCTTCTAATTTTTTAACAGCATCTTTATATATTTTTACTTTATTATAATCATCTTCATCTTTATAATCTTTAATTTCATCTTGTATTGCATCAATGCGACCTCTTAATTTGCCTCTAATTTTTACTAGTCTTTTTTCTTTTTGTGATGATTCTACTGGTATACCTTTATATTCATCTGCTATATCTTTGGATACTTTTTTTAATCCATAATATCTAATTTGTTTTAATTCACCACATTCTAACGCCGTTCCTCTACGTTGTGTTTTAGATGGATTTTCAACACCACAATATATAGTTTTATTAGACATATATATAATATATAAATTAATTATTTTTATAGAATAATATTTTAATTAGTATTATTATATGACACTTGATCTATCAAATAAAAATATGTATGATCTTATTCAACGTTCTGATAATAAAACATTAATAAATGAACCCGATAAAACAATAACAAAGAATAATAAAGAAAATAAAATAACATGTAATAACCGTAAATCTTTATTTACATTTATAAATAAATTATTAATAGTACTTATAATATTAGTTATTATTTATTTTACTATTTATAGATATGTAATTAGCTATGATTTTATTAAATCAAAAGATTATATGAAATCAGTAGCTATACTATCACCAGAAATAATAACTATATCATCATTGTTATTATAAAATAAATATATTTTAATTAATATAGAAATGTCAAAAATATCATTTGAACAATGTATAGATTTTTATAATGAAAATAAAGATAAAATTTTGATACCAGAAGAAAAACGCGGTATATATAACATTAATAAACAAAATGTTGATAAATGGTTAGCAAAAATTGATAATGCCGATATGAAACTTATTTTTGATAAAGAAAATAAATATAAAGGGGATTTGATAAATCCATATCCTGATACATATGAAGGACATGAAAAAGTTAGATCAATGATTAAGAAATTTTCTAAAAAAATAATTGATAATATGCGTTATGTAAATTTTTATGAATTAATTGATAGAATTAAACGTATAGCATCCGAAATTTATGATAAAATAAGAATCTATGATCAAGTACATTTTATTGTGGTAGATAATATATATAAATCAAATACATGGATTTTATTATTATTTATACATTGTCTTATGGAAATTATAAATTCTTACGACAGAGATAATTTATCATATTATAATAAAAAAATAGTTATATTCTCAGATGCCGAGAAATCAATTATTCATCATATAAAGAAATATAACGATAAAAAGACATTAGCTATATATTTTGATGATATGAGCTATAGTGGTGTTCAAATACATACTTATTTAAGAAAATCTGCAGCATATAGAAAAAAAAGTGTAGAATATGATTTATATTTAGGTGTTGCTTTTATTAGCGAGTATGCAATTAATAACATAAATAGTTTATTTATTGATCATTCACATAAAATTAAATTATTTGAAAATACAGAAATAATAAAACCATTTTATAAGATTATGATGGAAGATCCTAACAATGATGAAGAATTTAAAAATTTTATAAATCGTGAATGTAAAATAGATACTTCTTCAATTGATTTTACATCATTAAAATATGGGTGTTATCGTGCTATTTGTTCTATATATTTTGATCACAAACTTGCTGATTTCCTATCAACTTTTACAAGAATTTTAAGTAATGGCTCAAATATAATAGATGACGAAAATATAAGATTAATAAATAATTGTGAAGATATTGATGTTGATAAAACATGTCCTCCAGCATTCTATAAAAGTATAATATATACGTATAATGGAAATATACTTGAAGAAGATAATCTATGTATTCTTATTGATAAAATTGATAGACAACGTACTTACGATCTAGTACTCAGTTTATTAAAAAATATTAATTCATCAAATGATATTAATACACCATATAAGAATTACAATGATCATAATGATGAAATTTATAATAAAAAATATTTGAAATATAAACAAAAATATTTGAACCTAAAAAAAAATATTAAATTAACATGTTTCTAGTATCATAAATATATTTTTAACTGAATCGATTTTATTTCTTGCTTTTATAGCTTTTTCAGTATAATAATAATAATCACAACTCTTTATAAATGAAATATTTGCTCTATTCAAAAATTTAATATCATATGTATCAATTAAATGTCTTTCACCATTTAATATACGTTCAACAATATCATCTATATCCGGACATATATTCTCATCTGATATTAAAGATTTATAATTATTTGGTATTGTTGATAAAAGTTTCTTTGGTGTTGTAAAAATATATTGTTCTATTTTGTTCATAAATTGTGATGAATTTACATAATATATACTATGTATATCATTTATAGTTAAAAATAGTTTATTTAACTCATAATTTCTATTTCGTATTTTATCCATATAACTCTTTATTTCATTAATATATGGAGAATGTGAATACTTATATGACCATGTTGATATATAATTTATATTTTGTTTTCTATTTATCTTATTAAAATAAAAATCTATTGTCCAAAAAAATCCTTTAATGTATTCTTTAGAAATATTATCTATTTCATCTATATTACATTTCATAATATGTTTATAATAATAATTTTTCTTTGATTGTATATCTTTGTCTGTATAAATTTTATATTCACAATCTTTATATTTTAATTCTGTTTTACCTAGTTTTAAATCATTCTCTTGACTAATATGTGCATATTCATCCATTTTGCGTTCTAGTTTATATACTTCAATATCATATTTTGATATTTCCATTTTAGGATGTTCGAGTTCATTCTTCATAATTGTTTGATGAAAATTATCTGATACATTATTTGTATAATATAATAATTTCAATCCACATCTAAAATTATTATTCTTTATATTATTGCTTATAATTTCTAATAATCTATGTGTTGTAATATTAGATTCATTAATATCTCTGCTTTCTATCTTAAGAAAAGCTTCTTCCCATTCTGTTTTATCACTAAAATTATTAATAACTTGAGTATATGTATCATTAATATCAAAATTATTACTTCTGAGATGACGTATTACTTTATTAAAACCATGACAATATCTATTTAATTTATCAATAAAAAATGGTGTATATTGATTTGATTCAAAAATATTTGCGAGGTAATTATAATTCTTGTATTCAGTAATTATATGTTTATCAAAAATAAGTTTATCTTCTACTTCAGCTATTTTTTCTATTAATTTATAAAATACTTCTTGATTTACTTTTGTAATATTCTTATCATCATAAATTAAATATGGATTATGTAATCTTGAATAATTAAAGTTTTTAACATATATATCTATTAATACATTGATACTTATTTTATTATTTAATGATTCTAATTTTGGAATAAAATCATTTCCAAAAAATACAAATAAACTAATAATATCATCTATTATATTTATATCTTTATAATTCTGTTTTCTATATTCAGAAAGTTTGTTAAAAACAATATTTAATATATTATTACGTAAATCATCTATTTTAATAACTTCTGTTTCACTATTGTTTTTATTATATCTAACAATAGAAAAAGTATTATTTATTTTCTCTTTGATTAGTTTGTTTTGTATCATCAAACTTAATAATACTATGTCAGAATCAGGACTAACAATTACATAGGATCCTTCTTTTTTATTATTCATAATATCTTCCATAATTTTTTTTTCACCTTCACCAAATTCATAATCAGAAGATATTATTACTGATTTTAAATTTTTACACATATTTTTTAACTCATTCTTGTAATCAAATGAATCTATGTTATTATAGATATCTTGATAGTTATCATATATTGTATTAAATAAACTCTTACGTTTATTAAATGATACCATATTATTATAAAAATTTTTTTTATTATCACTTATTGTATTGCTATATTTCTTGTAAATATGTTCTTTAAAACATGAAATCATATATGATGTATATTTTCTTTTTCTCTGTTCTACTATTTTTGACATAGTAGGTAATCCATCAAAAGATATAAATATCTCTTGTAATGATTCATTATTATTTAATGTTTTAACTAAATTTTTTATATGTTCATATATGTTTGTTTTAACTATATTATCTACTTTATTTTGTGTAAAGTAATCATTAAATTCTTGTGTTGTTGTAAAACATACATTATATGTATCTTCTATTGATATACATTTATCATCTTTATCATTAATGATAATGCTATAAAGATAATAATTTAAATCATACTCTACTAATTCTGATACAGAATATATAATTGAATTGAAATCAATATATAAATAATTACATTTTATATCATTTAATTTTGTAGATGTCTGTGAACATATTTTTGTTTTAGTAAGTGTATTAAAAAAATTTTCGATACCCATATTTATTTTATTCTTATGTATTGAATATTATTTATTTTCTTAAATATATTTTTTTTTATTAATTTTATAATTTATATGTAAATAAACAAGCTAATATTAATAATAAACCAATCATAAATGTTTTTGAATCATTGCTAAGATCATTCCACTGATATATAATTGAATTTATTAATAATATAAAGGATCCAAAAATTAAACTATATTTAATAATTCTATTTTTTAATTTACCATGACTAAATATTTTATATGCTAGAATAAAACCAACTATAACACATATAAAAGATATAGCAATATTTTTTTTTATTTTTTCTTCATATACAGTATCTGATGTTAATAATTCAGTGATTTTATTAATAAAAAATACATATATTAAACTTATTGGTATTGATAATAAAATATCTCTAACTAGTTTTTTATTACTCATATATAATATCTATATATTATTTAAAAATGTATTGTTCGGTTATTACAAATAAAAAAATTAAAAAGAAAATAAAATGTCTTTTTGCATTTTAACAAGTAATACATTACTTACTAAAACTGCTATACATAGATTTCATATCGACTTTTGTATTATCTACACATCTATCTACTTTTGTTTCCAATTCATCAATTACTTCTTTCATGGTATGAGTATATACGTTTAATTTTAATGATTCTTCATAGAAAGTGGTTTTTAAATCCATAAACAAAACAAAACTTTCTTGAATACCAATATTTATTACTATATTATTTGTTATATTATTCTTAGTATCACATTTATTAATATCTTGTATAATATTATCGAAATCAATACATATTTTATATATCATACCATATGTTTCACCAATCTTTTCTAATGATATTAAAGTTTTTTTATCAATGCTCCCACCTCCTAATAACCAACTAAGAACAACAGTTAATTTACCTATATTACCATATATAGTTTTTAAATATTCTATATATTCTTCTTGTGGGTATCGATTCATTTGTGATATTTTTTTATATAATTGATCAGTAATTGTATTTAAATTTAATAAATCACTTTTAATCATTTTTTTTGGTTGTATTTTATTTTGTTGTGATAATATAGTATATATATATTTATTAAAATATTCATATGTTTTAACAATTGTAATATTTAATTCAGCACTATTGTTTGATTTTAATAAAGTCATATTTTCGTTTAATAATCTATATAATCCAATTATAATATTTTGATTTAAATCGTTTGATGGTGTTTTCATTTCTAAAAAAAATAATATTATATCAATTACTATACCTATATAATAACCATGACCTGATATATTACTCTTTTTTGTATTAAAATTAAATATCGTTGATGATATAATACCACCAAGATGATTTGATTTATTTAATCCATCTGTAATAATTTTATTATATTCTGGTGAAAAATATTCTTCAATATTCTTATTTTTTATAAATTTCTCAATACTTTCCTGATATCTAGATATTCTACTCATTATTATTATATTATATTCATTTTACACAAAATAAACGAATTAAATTAATATATATAAACTAAATTAATATATATAAATTATCTATTGTTCTACTTATAGCTACATATGTACATCTCTTCATTTCATCCTCATTACCATTTTTAACTATATCAGAAAAATCAACAAATACATTTTTATAGTTTGATCCCTGAGCTTTATGACATGTTATAGAATAACCATAAGATACAGATGCAAAAATATTAATAAATTTAGTATAAAAATCATTATATAATGGTTGTATAATACTTGTATCAATCGATATTAATTGATACGTATTAATCATTTCAGTTCTAAATTTTTTGATTTCCTCTATTACTTGAATTATTAATTTTTTATGAATAATTAATTCATCTTGGAATAATACATTAATTTTATACTCATTATCAGCATCATCAATTTTTTTCACTTTCATTTTATGTATTTTAAATTTATACTCCATACTGTTTATTCTATTAACAAAATTTCTATATTTTGTTTCTATAGATCTATGATTTTGAAATATTTTTAAATTCGTATTTGTTTTCGTTGATAATTTACCTATTATATAATTACCATCTTCTATATTTGTTACTACTATTTTTTCTGATGTATTAAATTTTACTTTGTTTTGTTGTTCAGACGCTTTATTATTTGTAATATCTTCGGCATTATCCATAATATAAAACTCATTAAGAATTAGTATATCGTTAATTTCATATTCTGATAATACTTTATTTTGGAATACACTCTTTCTAATATAATTATTATAATAATTTACTTCATCATTAGTCCAAGCTATAATAATTGTATCTTTTTCTATTTTTAATTGTCTTTCAAATTCTTTATACCAATCTGTTTTTATTTTTTGTGTTTTATCATAAGAATATAATTGTACATTAGAACCAGAATATTCAATTATATCTGTAAAATCTTTAATATTATGTATACAATCACGAATAGTATTACTACACGATATAACACCTGTGTGTTTTGTTCTTACAATTTCTTTTAATATATAATTATTCATATTTAATAAAGTATCACAAAATTTATTATATTGTTCATATGTAATATTTGGTATTGATAATTTTAATTTATTAAAACTTATTTTATTTGTTTGTGTCATAAATATTGTACTTATTTTTTCATTAACTGGTGGTAATTGAGCAGGATCACCTGTAAAAATAATTTTAGTTTTAGTTTTTCCTGATTCTTTAATAATTTCATATATTAAACCTAGTGGTATCATTGAACACTCATCGACTATTATTATATCATACCCTTCTATAACATTATCTTTATCTTTTGTAAATGTAATTTCTCCTTCCATGTTATATTCTGATTTAAATTTTAATAATTTATGAATTGTCTGAAATTCTATTGTTATATTTTTCTTCTTTAATTTATCAACATTCATATCAAAAGAAGAATTATTGTTATAATCTATATTGTATTTATGTAATAAAAATTTAATTTGATCAGATATTTTTGTTTTAATAACATTGAGGGCTTTATTTGTTGGAGCAGAAAATACAACTGAATTTATATATTTTAGTTCTATTGAATTGATAATAAAATCAATAATTGTAGTTGTTTTTCCAGTTCCAGCATAACCAAATAATCCAAATATTTTTTGTTGTTCATCTGTTAAAAATCTAATGACATTATCTAATGCATTTTGTTGATCATTTGTATATGTTAAATTAGATTGTTTTAGTAATCTCTTTAAAATTATTTTATTTTTAAATATAATGTTATCACATATACTTTCATTTGGATCATATTTAATCAATTGATTATATCTTTCATTAAATAGTGTTTTTAAATGTATATCATTATTGTAATTTTTTAAAATATCAATAGATTTCTTGATATTTAATAAATTTGTATTATTTAATTGAGTATAATTATCTAGTGATAAAGTGTTTAATTTAACACAATTTAATAGATACTTATCGAAATCATCCATAACCTATTTATAGTAATATATGTAATAATTTCTTAAAGAAATATAAAAAAAATCAATTTTTTTAAAATGTTATGATTTAATCTTATAATAAGTGAATGAAATTTAATAAAAAAATATAATATTTATTTCTTGGATTTAGTTACTTTCTTAGGTTTAGATTCTTGTTTAGATTCTGATTTAGATTCTTGTTTAGATTCTTGTTTAGATTCTGATTTAGATTCTTGTTTAGATTCTTGTTTAGATTCTGATTTAGATTCTTGTTTAGATTCTTTTTGTACTGTTTGTTTCTTAACAGGTTTCTCGTCTTCTGATTCAGATTCTGTTTCAGATTCTTTTTCAGATTCTTTTTCAACATCACTATCATCTTTTTCTTTCTCAGAACCTGATTCATTCTCATCTGTGTGAGATTCTACTTTTTGATTAGTTTTGTTTTCTTCTTTTTCTTCATCTTTTTCTGAATCTTGTTTGTCTTTATTTTGTAGAAGAGTTACTACACTATCTACTTTTTGCATAATATCATTGTATAGTTTACCTGAAAAATGTACTTTGATTGCCGATACCATCATATTTGCATTAACACGAGATTTTTTAACACACTCTGCAATAATTAGAGCTGTATTTGCAAGCATAATATTTGTTTGAACAAGAAGATAACATAGAAAGTTAGTACTATCTTTACTAAGATTCATTCTGAAATTATCATGAAATACTTGTTTGTTAAAATATGATGTAAATAGTTTTTTGTCGATACATAATTGTTTTTGATAATCAAGATTTTCATCATATTTATCAAGACATAAACTATAAGTTGTATTATAATAAGGTGTTAGTTTAACACATGTTTTAATTTTATCAATAGATACATCGTATAGACCAGCTGTTGTTTTTTCAAATGAATCACTTAAACTTGTAAGAAGTGAGAATGTAACAATTTGATCTACTGTTGATAAAACATAGTGAGCATTAATAACACCAACTTGTTTTTGATGACGTTCGAAATGTTCTTTAAGCCACTTGCGAAAAGGTTTAACATTAAATTCAAGACCAACAAGTTCCGTATCCTTGTTCTTATCTGATTTTACAACAACGGATTTAGTTTCTTTAGTTTGGGACATTATATGATATAATATATAGTTATCCTCTTAAATATAAACTGTTAATGTGTCAATTTTTATTTGATGGATTTATATAAACCCATCAAATAAAAATTCAGGCAGATTTTTGCTTTATAAATAAAGAAAAATGCTGCGTCAATTTTTATTTATAACTTTAAATATATAAAGAAGAATTCAGGCAAAAAAAAAGTTATTTTATTGTTCATTTTCTTTTATTCTCTACATATCTGATGACATATCACTAGATAAATTACTTGACATACCAGATGATGACATATCTGACAAATCTGATATTTCACTCATACCTGATATATCACTGTTCATACTTATATTATCAGATATTTCAGACATTCTATCTTTCTCAAGTGATAATGTTGACATTGATGATATAATAGAAGCTGATGCTGAATTTGTTGATAGAGTAGATATATTCGTTACTTCATCTATATCATTGTGTTTTTTATTTTTTTTACTTTTATATTTATTTCTTATATTATAAGTATTATTTTGTGTATAATACATATATAGTCCAACTATTAAAATCACAAGTAATAATATCTTAAATAATGTATCATTCATTATTATATCGTTTATTAATAAAAAATTTTTATATTAATAACTCACTACTGTAAGCTGGTCTTAATGGTAAGTTATTTGGTATAAATCATTTATTTCAAATAAAATATGTATTTTTACTAAATTTTTATTTGTCGAACCGGAACCACCCACAACTCCAGACCTGTCTACACACAAACTTTTGAAAGCAATTTTCATAGTTTTTTCTAGGGTCTATAGTATCTTTTTGTAATACTTTTATAGTTTTTCCATTCATAGTTTTTTCTTGTATCTATAGTAACTTTTTATGTTATTTTTGGGTAAAAAATTAGAAATTTTTAATAATAAATTCATAGTTTTTTCTAGGATCTATAGTATCTTTTATATCTAAAATTAAATAAATTTTTATATATTGATATCTTTGTATACATTTTATGTAAAAATACAAAAATTATTTTGTCGAACCGGAACCACCCACAACTCCAGACCTGTCTACACACAAACTTTTGAAAGCAATTTTCATAGTTTTTTCTAGGGT
>Ga0164297_10000500_pt1 | contig 47976 bp, 33 predicted proteins | sample GEODES058metaG_FD_113539 | JGI IMG/M metagenome (GOLD analysis project Ga0164297, IMG submission 113539) | Dystrophic lake water microbial communities from Trout Bog Lake, Wisconsin, USA - GEODES058 metaG | ecosystem: Environmental > Aquatic > Freshwater > Lake | place: USA: Trout Bog Lake... | reverse complement strand
CGCCTCCCGTAAGATGCGGATCTTGTCTTCCGTCGTGTATCGTTTCCCTTTCATTCGTCTGGTCCTTTCTTAAGTCCCAGACTAACACATCAGCTGGCCCGAAAAAGTGAAGTCACGTCAGCCGATGCCGCCGGTCGCGCCAAAATCTACGCGTTCTATCTGGAACAGCTCGACCGCGTGAACAACTGGGATCTGGTGGATACGTCCGCGCCTTACATCGTCGGGCCGCATCTGGCGGAACGGTCGCGCACGATTTTGTTCCGGCTGGCGCGCGCGAAAAATCTCTGGCATCGCCGCGTGGCCATGCTCGCGACGTTTCATTTCATCCGCCAAAACGATTTCGCCGACGCGCTGCGTCTCGCGGAACTGTTGCGCGATGATGAGCACGACTTGATGCACAAAGCCGTCGGCTGGATGCTCCGCGAGATCGGCAAGCGGGACGTGGCGGTGTTAAAAAAATTTCTCGAGCAACACGCCGCACGGATGCCGCGCACGATGTTGCGTTATGCGATTGAAAAACTGTCGGAAGGCGAGCGGCAGCGGTATCTTCGCATGGGTAAGATTTAAGCCATGCAAACGCTCGTCGAAGATTTTCTGCACTACCTGCGCCATCGTCGCATTGCGTGACGGAATTTTTTCTGCAACAATTCGGTTCACAACCTGTTTCATTATAAATCAGCCGGAGTTTTGTGCAGTCTGGACGATGCGCTCTGGCACGCTGGGGTGATTGGCTGCAATAATTATGAAAACAAAAATCCTGCTGGGAAGTGTCGCTTCAATTTTAATCCTCGGAATTGTCGCGGCGGTGGTGTGGTGGCTGTGGCGTCCGCAAGTCATCACGTTCAGCACGGGCGACAAACTGACGTTGTTGCGCGTGGAATATGGTAAAAAACATGCGCCGCCGGGCGTTAAACAATTGACGACGTCGGCGACTTCACCGCGTGGCGCACGCGGGCGGCGCGGTGGGGCGTTTAACACGCCAGTGGATACGCTCGTGCTTTGGGTGCGGCAGGAACACGATCCGCAGCAATACGCAAATTTCCAATATTATTTGTATGACCAAGCGGGCACGGCCTGCGCGGTAAGTTATGGTTATGGTGGCGGTGGCAGGCAGAGCAACGAGGTGGTCGGCATCCAGTTTCAAGCGTTTCCCAGACGGCAGGGGAAATTAATTGTGCGGGTTCAGGAACAGGGTAACGGTGGGCAGGAAGTGTCGGATCAAAAATTTACCATCCGCAATCCGGCGCGCAGTTCGTTTCCGGAGTGGACGCCGGAGTCGTTGCCCATCACGAGGGAAGATGATGATCTCTCTGTGACCCTGACGAAACTGGAGGCGGGGGCGGCGATGCCTTATCAGCGCGTTCAAGATGACCCGGATGATGCGGCAAACCAAGGCGTGCTGGCGATGTTTCATGTCGAACGCGACGGCAAGCCCGTGACCAATTGGGAGCCGCTTACGGTGGAAACTTCCGATGCCACCAGCAACAACGTCACCGGTCAGGTAGTAAAAAATGACTGGACCGATAACAATGATTCGGCTGTCTATCAATATGGTTTATGGCCGGACGAGTCGGCCTGGAAACTGCGCGTGGAGTTTTCCAAGAAGTCTGATTTTGCCAGCAGCGAACTCTGGACGCTGCCAAATATTCCGGTGCAGCCGGGACGCCAGCAGGATTTCTGGAATTATGGCGGCCGCCGCACCAGCACCACCACCGCGGTTTTTGCGGAAACTGATTTGAACGGCTTTCATTTGAAAATTTTTACGCCGAAAGTGTTCACCGATGCGCCGCCAAATTCGCAGCCGTCGGGCGGTCTGGTGATTCAGGCCACGCCGCCGCTGCCGCCAGGGGTGCATCTGACGTTAGTGAAATTTACGGACGACCAGACCAACGACATCGGCAACTGGAATTATGGGACAATGGGCAGCGCCACCAGCACCACTTACCGCTACGGATTGAGAGATCTCAATGATGCGACCAATCTCAACCTCACCCTCGCAGTGCACAAAAGCCGGTTTGTGGAATTCATCGCCAAGCCGGAAAAAGCTCCAGCCACCGAAGCACCGGCGCAATAAAAATTATTTTCAGGGCTATGAGAAAATTAATTTTATGGGGCGTGGTGATAATTTTAATTGTCGGCACGGCGGTTGCCGGATTTCTCTGGTGGCGTAAACCGCAAGTTCTTACGTTGAGCGATGGCATGAAGTTAACCTTGCTGGGCGTGGATTACGGCAAACATCATAAAGCTCCGGCGGTGAAAATAAACGGCGCTATCCGGCGCAATCTCGGCGGCGGGCCGAGTTCATTTAACACCACGAATGACACGCTCGTCGTCTGGATTTTGAGCGAACACAAGGCGAACCAATGGCCGAATTATCAGGTGCTGGCTCAAGACAAGGCCGCGACCGCGAGCGCGGGAAGCTGGGCTGGCGGCAGTTCCCAGCAAATAAAATCCGGCATGGAAATCCGAGGTATCCAGCTTGACGCTTTTCCCCGGCGCGAACGCAAAATTATTCTGCGCATCATGAACTTTGGCCAGCGCGGGCAGCAAATCGCCAAAGGACAATTCATCATTTCCAATCCGGTGCGCGGCGCGTTTCCGCAATGGACGGCGGAACCATTGCCCGACACGCAAGCTGACGGTGACTTGAATGTGACGCTGACGCGTTTGAATAATGTCGCCTCATTTAATCGTGGAAACGGTGTTCCGGCAAAAGATCCAGTGAACCGGGCGGTTGAAACGGTGTTTCACACGGAACAAAATGGCGTGGTTGTCACCAACTGGCAGCCAATGCACATCGAAACTTCCGACGCCACGGGCAACCACATCGACAACAGCAGTTGGAGCAACGGCCGCGCCGACAACGGTGACGCCACGATGACCTATCAATGGGGATTGTGGCCGGATGAGCCTGTTTGGAAATTGCGCGTAGAAATGTCCCGCACGGCGGGCTTCAACAGTGATGAGGTGTGGTCGGTCACAAATGTTCCGGTGAATCCCGGCAGCCAGCAAGATGTGTGGAATTATCACAACCAGAATCATCAATCTCGAAAAGCGGCGTTTGCCGAAACGACCTTGAACGGATTTCATTTAAAAATTTTCCCGGCGGTTCGGTTCACCGATCAAAATTTTGGCAACGGGGAAAAACCCGGCGGCTTCCTGATTCAAGTTGAGCCCGAGTTGTCAAATGGGATGCGCATGACGCTGGCTAAAATAACCGACGAGCAGGGGCGCGATCTGCAAAGTTGGGGGCCGAACGGTGGCGGCGACTATGAAATTTATCAACTGCCGAACCTGCGGAACGCCAAGACGCTCAACCTCACCCTCGCAGTGCACAAAAGCCGGTTCGTGGAATTTACCGTGAAGCCGACGAAGCCGTGAACACATTCGTCGAAGATTTTCTGCAATACCTGCGCCACGAGCGCGGGCAGTCAGATAACACGGCCAAGACTTACGCCGCGTTGCTCGGCAAATTCACCGCGTGGGCGGAGAAGGAAAAGCTGACGGATTGGAAGCAAGTTGAACTGAAGCATCTCATGGCATTTCTTGCGCACGAGCGCGCGCGCAACGCCGCTGTCGGTCGTCCATCAACGCGCGAAGGCGCAGAGCCAAAACCCGCGCGGCGCATGAGCGGTGAGAGCGTGTATCTGGAAATCGCGGCGCTGCGGGCATTTTACAAATTTGCCGAGAACGAAAAGTTTTTGCCGGTGAACATTGCGGAAAACCTTTCGCTGCCGCGCCGCTGGAAACGATTGCCGAAAGCTTTGTCGAACGATGAAATCAAAAAACTGCTCGCGCCGGAAAATCCGGAAACGCCGGAAAGTTTGTGCGATCAGGCGATTTTAGAACTGGCTTACGCTTCCGGCTTGCGCCTGTCGGAATTGAAAAATCTGCGATTGGAGCAACTGCATCTCGATGCTGGATTCATCAACGTCATCGGCAAGGGCAACAAGGAACGCGTTGTGCCGGTGGGGCGGACGGCGGTGGCGGCGTTGAATCGGTTTATCGAAGTTGGTCGGCCAAAACTGGTCACGCCGAAATCACCAGCGAATGTTTTTCTCACTCAACGCGGCACGCCGTTTGCGTCAGTCACGCTGTGGTTGCACATCAAGAATCGCGTTCGTCGCGCCGGAGTCGAACGCAACATGACACCGCACATGCTGCGGCACAGTTTTGCGACGCATCTGCTGGAGCATGGCGCCGACTTGCGCGTGATCCAGGAACTGCTCGGCCATGCGAACATCAGCACGACGGAAATTTACACACACGTCACGGGCAACCGGCTGCGGGAAATTCACAGCAAGTTTCATCCGCGCGCCTAATTTTACTCAAAATCGTAAACGAGGACTTTTTTCACGAACGGCTTCACGCATTGGGCGATGAATTCCAGATGCTGCGGGTGGACTTGATAATCATCCTGCGCCTGCTTGCTGGCGAAGACGGTGTTGAGCGCGACTTGGTAAGTTTGATCCACGACGGGTCGCGTGCTGCCGACCATTTTGCCAATGTGGAATTGCGTCAGGCCGGGAATGGTCTTGAGAAATTTTTCGCCGCCGGCGATGATGGCGTCCGCCGCTTCGGGTTTCGTCGGGTCGGTCCAGAAAATAACAACGTGTGAAAACATGATGGTTTATTGAACAACAAAGCCGGCGGAGCGCGAAGAAAAATTTTCAAACTTTCTATCGGCAGATGATTCCGGCTAAACTCAATCACTCTATGAGCAAAACCGCATTGTTATTCGCCGGTCAAGGCGCGCAAGTCGTCGGCATGGGCAAAGACCTAGCCGAGAAATTTCCGTCCGCGAAAGCGTGGTTCGACCGCGCCAACGCCGCACTTGGTTACGATCTTGCCAAAGTTTGTTTTGAGGGGCCGGACGCCGAGTTGACCAAGACCGAGCACGCGCAGCCGGGAATTTTTCTCGTGAGCTGGGTTGCGTTTCAATTGCTCAAGGAACAGGTGCCGAATCTGAAATTTGAAGCGACCGCTGGCTTATCGCTCGGCGAATTCACGGCGTTGACGGCGGCGGGCGCGCTGAGTTTTGAGGACGGCCTGCGCGTGGTGCGTCAGCGTGGCAAGTTCATGCAGGAAGCGTGCGAAGCGACCAAGGGCGGCATGGCCGCGATCATCGGGCTCGACGAAGGCCCGACGCGCGAAGTTTGCGCGGAAGCCGGCGTGGTGCTGGCGAATCTGAATTGCCCCGGCCAGCTAGTGATTTCCGGCGAAGCGGAAAAAATCGCCAAAGCGTGCGAATTGGCGAAAGCCAAGGGTGCGAAGCGCGCTTTGCCTCTGCCGGTGGCGGGCGCGTATCACTCGCCGCTCATGGCCAGCGCGCAGCCGAAGCTCGCAGCGGAACTGGCGAAGGTGAATCTGATTTCGCCCAGCGTTCCGGTTATTTCCAATGTCACGGCGCAGGCGCACGGTGCGGACATTTCCGCCAAGCTCGTGGAGCAGGTGTGCGCGTCGGTGTTGTGGGAAACTTCAATGCGCGCGTTGCTGGCGCAGGGTTACACGCGGTTCATCGAACTCGGGCCGGGCACGGCCTTGAGCGGCTTCATGAAGCGCATTGATAAAACGGCCACGATGCTGAATGTCGCCGACGCGGCGAGCCTAGAAGCCACAACCAAAGCCCTGATGATTTGAGCCACAGATTTTCACAGATGGGAAAATTGCGCTTTGAATCTGTGTTCAATCTGTGTTTCATCTGTGGCTGAAAAATAATTTATGAGCCAACTCACCAATCAAATCGCCGTTGTCACCGGAGCCGGTCGTGGAATCGGCCGCGCCATTGCGTTGAAATTCGCCGCTGAAGGCGCGGATGTCGTCGTCGTCTCGCGCACGCAGGAAAATTCTGAGAAGGTCGCCAATGAAATCGGCGCGCTCGGGCGCAAGGCGTGGGCGTTCGCCGTGGACGTGGCGGATTCCGTCTCGGTCAGCGCCGCCGCCGAAAAAATTCTCGCCGATTGCGGCAAGGTGGACATTCTCGTGAATAACGCGGGCGTGACGCGCGACGGTCTGCTGATGCGCATGAGCGATGCGGATTGGGACACGGTGCTGAACACGAATCTCAAGGGCGCGTTTTTTTTCACGAAGGCGTTTTCGCGGACGTTCGCGAAGCAGCGTTCGGGTCGCATCATTAACATTTCGTCGGTCATTGGTTTGATCGGAAATCCGGGGCAGTGCAACTACGCCGCGAGCAAAGCGGGGTTGATTGGGTTCACGCAATCCGTCGCGCGCGAGTTGGCGGGGCGGGGCGTTACGGCGAATTGCATCGCGCCGGGCTTCATCGAGACGGATATGACTGCGGAATTAAATGCGGAATTGAAGGCGAATATTTTGAAACAGGTTCCGATGGGCAAATTCGGCGCGGCGGACGACATTGCGAACGCGGCGTTGTTTCTCGCGAGCGCCTCGGCGAGTTACGTCACGGGTCAGGTTTTGACGGTGGATGGCGGCATGGTGATGTGATTTCGATGCTTAATCTGAACCCCAATCTTAATCAATGTTTTCAATCGGATTACGATTAAGAATAAAATTAGGATTAAGAAATTTTTGGATTCAAGGCTTGACGCGCAGGGCGATTTTAAGTTAGAAAACAGGCATAATTATGTCAGACAAACCACTCGACCAACGCGTAAAAGACATCATCGTGGAACAGCTCGGCGTCAAACCCGATCAAGTCGTTCCGGCGGCCAAATTTATTGAAGACCTCGGCGCGGATTCGCTCGACACCGTTGAGCTGGTCATGGCGCTCGAAGAAGAATTCGGCATCGAAGTGCCGGATGAACAGGCTGAAAAACTCCAGAGCGTCGGCGACGTGATCAAATACGTCGAAGAAGCCCAAAAGTAATTTGAATTCCAACGGCGGGGCAGTTTAAGCTGGACACAGCTCGAACTGCCCCGTTTGATTTTGTCATGGCAAACAACTATTCCGACCGTCGCGTGGTCGTCACCGGCATGGGCGTCGTCACGCCGCTCGGTCACGATTTGGATACCTTCTGGCAAAATTTAATTACCAGCCAGTGCGGGATTGATAAAATTACGGCCTTCGACACGTCGGCTTTCGCCACGCAAATCGCGGGCGAAGTAAAAAACTTTGATCCGACACCCGCGTTTCCGTCGCCGAAAGAAATTCGTCGCACGGATCGCTACTCGCAATTTGGCATTTACGCCGGTTGGAGCGCGCTGAAAGATTCCGGCCTCGAACTCGACAAAGAAAATCTCGACGAAATCGGCGTGTTCCTCGGTTCGGGCATCGGCGGTCTCGCCACGACGAGCGAGCAACATAAAATTTTGCTCGAACGCGGTCCCAGTCGGATGTCGCCCTTCACCATTCCGATGCTCATCGGCAATATGGCGTCCGGCCTTATCTCGATGTATTTCAATTTGCGCGGACCAAACTTCGCGACCTGCTCCGCGTGCGCGACGGCGAATCACGCCATCGGCGAAGCGTGGCGCACGATTAAAGCGGGCGACGCGTCCGTGATGTTTGCGGGCGGTTCGGAAGCGGCGGTTATTCCCATCGGCATCGGCGGATTCTGCGCCATGCGCGCTATGAGCACGCGCAATGACGATCCCAAAACAGCGTCACGTCCGTTCGACAAAGACCGCGACGGCTTCGTCATGGGCGAAGGCGCGGGCGTTCTCGTTTTGGAAGAACTGGAGCACGCCAAAAAACGTGGCGCGCGGATTTATTGCGAAATTTCCGGCTACGGCAACACCGCCGACGCGCATCATCTCACCTCGCCGTCACCCGGCGGTGAAGGCGCGGCGCGCAGTATGAAGATGGCGCTCCGCACATCCGGCCTGAACCCGACCGACATCACTTACATCAATGCCCACGGCACTTCCACGCCGCAGGGCGACATCGCCGAGACGCAGGCGATCAAATCCGTTTTCGGCGACCACGCGAAGAAACTCGTCGTGAGTTCCACCAAAGGCGCGACCGGCCACATGCTTGGCGCGGCTGGCGCGGTGGAAACTGCCGCGTGCGTTCTTGCCATCAAGAACAGCATCGTCCCGCCGACCATCAATCTTCAAAATCCCGACCCCGAGTGCGATTTGGATTACGTCCCGAACACCGCGCGCGAAATGTCCGTGAACGCCATCGTCAACAACTCCTTTGGCTTCGGCGGCCACAACTCGACTATCGCGGCGAAGAAGTTCGTGGGGTGAAATTTGGAAACAAAAATTGAATACCAATTGTCGCCCGAGCTGGCAGAAAAAATTGCCCTTGAGTTTGCGACGTTGCGTCTTCCAGTGCTGCGCGGAAGGCAATGGAAAATGCCTCTAAGTTTAGGTTTATGTTTTGCTGTTCTTGGTTTTGCAGGTTGTAGCCCAAGCGATATTACGAACAGCCATGTGTCGCAACTTTTTGCCGTAATGGGAGCAGCCATAGGTTTTGGATTGGGGTTTGGAGGCGCTTGTTTAGGACAAGCTTCTGCCCGCATAAAAATCACAGATAAAGTAAAACAACAGACACGCGCAATTCAGGAAAAGCTTGGCCAATCAAGAACCGCTTCATGGGACAAAGATTTTCTAACAATCTCGTCTCCAGCATCACAAAATAAGTTTAAGTGGCAGATTTTTGATAAAATAGTAAATGGGGAATTTGCTATTCATGGAATTGTTGGCGACCAAGCTTTTTTTGGAATTCCAAAATCAGCTTTGCCTTCCAATATAATTGCTGAAGAATTGGTTGAGGTTTGGCAGAGCTACACAAGCAAGCCACCAAAACTATCTTGAACTTTCTTTCTTTAATTGAGTTGAAGCGCGAAGGGAAAATTCTCGCGCCGGAACAGATTCAAGAATTTATCCGCGAATTCACCGCCGGAAAAATTCCCGATTACCAGATGGCCGCCATGCTCATGGCCATTTATTTTCGCGGCCTCAACACCGCCGAAACCACCGCGCTCACACTCGCCATGCGCGATTCCGGCGACGTGCTGAAATTTCCCAAGGACAAACGCCCGCTCGTGGATAAACATTCCACCGGCGGCATCGGCGACAAAGTCTCGCTTCCGCTTGCGCCGCTGCTCGCGTGCCTCGGCTTCCGCGTGCCGATGATTTCCGGTCGCGGCCTCGGCATCACCGGCGGCACGCTGGACAAGTTGGATTCCATCCCCGGTTTCAAAACGCTTTTGCCCGCTGAAAAAATTGTCTCGCAAGTTCAAAAAGTCGGTTGCGTCATTTGCGGCCAGACCGACAAAATGGTTCCCGCCGACAAAAAAATTTACGCACTTCGCGATGCCAGCGGCACTGTGCCGAGCATTCCTTTAATCGTCGCTTCAATTCTTTCCAAAAAGTTGGCGGAAAATTTAGATGCGCTCATTTTGGATGTGAAATTCGGTTGCGCCGCGTTCATGCAAACCAAGGCAGACGCGCGCAAACTCGCGCAGGCAATGGTCGCGCTCGGGAACGAATGCGGCGTGAATACGCGCGCCATTTTGACGGACATGAACACGCCGCTCGGCCGCGCTGCTGGCAATTGGCTGGAAGTCAAAGAGAGTGTTGCTTGCCTTGAAAATAAAGGCCCGAATGATTTGCGCGAACTTGTTACCGATTCCGCTGCGCATCTGCTTGTCCAAACGCGCAAAGCAAAATCGCTCGCCGCAGCGCGCGTGCGGGCGGAAGCGTGTTTGAACTCCGGTGCGCCGCGCGCAAAATGGAACGAGATGATTGTCGCGCAGGGTGCGGACTTAAAAGCGTTCAATAAGAAACTCGCGCTCGATTCTACCGCGAAGGTTGTTGTGGAATTGAAGGCGCAAAAATCCGGCTACGTTTCCAAATGCGATGCGCGCGTCATTGGTGAAGTGATTCGCGACCTCGGCGGCGGGCGGCTCGCGAAAGATTCGCAAATCAATTACGACGTCGGCGTGGATTGCATCGCCAAGCTCGGTGAACGCTTGGAAAAATCTGGAACACTTTGCCGCATTCATGCAACGAACGCAAATCAGGTGGAAACAGCCGTCGCCCAACTTCAAACAGCGTTTGAGATTTCCGCCAGGTGTCCGTTCAAAACTCCGCTCGTCGCCGAAATTATTTCGCGCTAGGCGATCTGCTCCCAGATTTTGATTTCAGGAAACGCTACGCAAAGTTCATCCACGCGCGGCAGCAGCGCAGCGATGTGCGGTGTTTTTAAATGCGCGTCGAGGTGCGCCTTACTGGTCCAATTTTCGTGGAACAGAAATTTCGCCGGGTCTTCGGGCAGCGCGTGTAAATCGTAATTCATACAGCCCGCTTCCTTGCGCGTCGGCGCAACCAAGCTGATCAAAGCGTTTTTCAATTCCATTTCCTTGCCCGGACGCGCCTGAAATGTGGCGACGACGGTGATGTGTTTTGCGCTCATAAAATTAATTCAATGATTCCAAAATTTTCTCCGCCGCGAGCCGGGGATTTTCCGCCGCGTAAATTGGGCGGCCAATCACCAACCAGCTGGCGCCGGCTTGAATCGCTTCGCGTGGCGTGAGGGTGCGTTTCTGGTCGTCGGCCTTTTCCGCGCCGGTGCGGATGCCGGGCGTGACGAGCTGGATTTCCGCCGGAAGAATTTGTCGCAAGTCCGCGATTTCCAGCGGCGAGCAAACGAGCCCGCGCAAACCAGATTTCACCGCCAGCGTCGCGAGCCGTTCGACTTGTTGGCCGACATTTGTTTGACAGCCGATTTCCGCGAGCGTGTTCGCGTCTGAACTCGTCAGCACGGTCACGCCGAGCACGAGCGGAGCGGCAAGGCCAAGTGATTTCGCCGTGTCTTGCGCCGATTTTTCCGCCGCGCGCATCATCTCGCCGCCGCCGCTGGTGTGAATCGTCAGCATCTGCACATCGAGTCGCGTGGCGGCGGCAACGGCCTTGGCGACGGTGTTCGGGATGTCGTGAAATTTCAAATCGAGAAACACGCTCGCGCCGGTCGCGCGCACGCGGCGCACGATGTCCGGTCCGGCGGAAACAAAAAGTTCCTTGCCGATCTTGAAGGCGCCGACGGCGGGCGCGACGAGTTCCGCGAGTTTCAATGCCTGTTCCGCTGACGGCACGTCGAGCGCCACGATGATGGGATTACGCATGGCGACAGGATAGCAATCGCGACTCTGGGACAAAATCTCAAATTGCCATTCGTCTTGACGAAAACTGGCGGTTGTGGGGCAATGTCTTTGTGAATCTTTCAAAAAGCAGTTTGCTGGCGGTGGCGTGGCTTTTTGTCTTTGTGAGTTTTCAGCCAGTCAAAGGCGTCACGATACGCGATGATCAGCCAGATAGTGATTACCTGGCATTGGGCGCTTTATCCGACTTTTCCGCAGTCGGCACATTTGTTGGCGGCTTAACAGGCTCAGGCACACTCATTGCGCCGGACTGGGTATTGACCGCCGCTCATTTAATCCTTGGCGCCAGCTCGGGAACTTTCACGATCGACGGTTCTTCCTACACCTCGACAAAAATCATTACCGATCCAGCTTGGAATGGTAATGTATACGCTGGAAATGATTTTGCCTTGGTGCATTTAAGTTCGCCTATTGCCGCCATTCCTCCCGCGATGCTTTACACGGGAACTTCCGAATTCGGACAAGTTGGCACATTTGTTGGTAACGGTTTTACGGGAACAGGATTGACCGGATATAACACCGCGCTCGGCAATCAAAAACGTGCATTTCAAAACATGATTGATGGCGATTTCGGATTGCCTCAGTTGGTGTATGCCGCCGATTTTGACAATCCCCACGACACCAATGCCAGCGGTTTTGGAAGCGTATTCCCTCTGACCTTGGAGGGTTGTGTGACGCCGGGTGACAGTGGCGGGGCCGTCTTTTTCCAACAAGGTTCGCAATATTATCTGGAAGGCGTTATCTCCACCGTTGGTTACTTGGATGGCAGTCCCAACGGCAGTTACAGCGACGCCAGCGGCTTTGGGCGCATTTCCGCCGCACTGCCTTGGATCAACAGCACGGTGAGCACTCCAGAGCCGTCTAGCTACGCGCTATTTATCACATCAGGCATCGCTCTACTTTGTTTTAATCGTCGGAAGAATTGACCTTGGCCTGCGGCATCAGCAGAAAAATCAATCATGGTTCCATGGGCGCGGATTTTTGACTTCGCACCCCAATTACTTTAGCCTGCACGCATGAAGATTGTCCGCTACACCGACAAAGATTTTTCCGCCAAACTGCGCGCTGTCGCCGCTGACTCGAGTTTGTTCGACGCGGAGATTGAAGCGCGCACCAAAGCGATTTTGCACGACGTGTTTGTGCGCGGCGACGACGCGGTGTTGGAATTCACGGAAAAATTCGACGGCGCAAAACTTACCGCTGAACAACTCGCGGTGACGCAGGTGGAAATTTTTAACGCCTCGCTCACGGCTGACGAATCGCTGCGCGCAGCGGTGGCGGAAGCGGAAAACAACATCGCGCTGTTCGCCAAAAAATCCAAGCGCAAGGATTGGTCGGGCAAAAATTCCCACGGTGCGAGCGTGGGCGAAAAGTTTGATCCGTTCACGCGTGTTGGCGTTTACATTCCCGGCGGCACCGCGCCGCTGGTGTCCACGGCGTTGATGACCATCACGCTGGCGCGCGTCGCGGGCTGCAAGGAAATCGTCGTGACGACGCCGTGCGGCAAGGATGGTTCTATCAATCCCGCGATTCTCTTTGCCGCACGCGCGGCGGGCGCGACGGAAATTTATCGTGTCGGCGGCGCGCAGGCGATTGCGGCGCTGGCTTACGGCACGAAGACGATTCGCCGCGTGCAGAAAATTTTTGGGCCGGGCAACGCTTACGTCAGCATGGCCAAACGCTTGCTCGTCGGGCGCGTGGCGATTGATTTGCTCGCCGGGCCGAGTGATTTGCTCGTCATCGCCGACGACACGGCGAATCCGAAATTCGCCGCGTCCGACATGCTGGCGCAAGCCGAACACGGCTCCGGCCACGAACGTGTCTGGCTCGTGACAACCTCCGCGAAAATTCTTCGCGCGGTAGAAAAAGAAATTTCCCAGCAATTGCCCAAATTGCCGCGACGCGAATTCATCAAGCGCGTCCTCGACCGCAACACGTGGTTGATTCAAGCGGCGAACGTCGCTGACGCCGTAGCATTGGCGAATCAACTCGCGCCGGAGCATTGCGAAGTCATCACGCGCGACGCGCGGCGTGTCAGCGGAGGCATCATGACTGCGGGCGCAATTTTCCTTGGCAACTGGTCGCCGACGGTGCTGGGCGATTACATCGCCGGACCGAGCCACGTTCTGCCGACCGACGGCGCGGGTGCGTCATTCGCTGGCCTGACGGTGGATCAATTCCAGCGCCGCACAAGCGTGGTGGAATACAATCGCGCGGCGCTGAAAAAGGCTTTGAAGTCGGTGAAAAAATTCGCGGAACTCGAAGGCCTCGGCGCGCATGGGAAAAGCGCGGAAGTTCGAGTGAAATAATTTCTGACGCCGCTTTGGCGCGCCACTTCATCTTGACGGCGACGGGCAGACGTTTATTTTCAGCGTATGAGAAAGATTTCGTTTTGGATTTTTATTTTGATTTGCACCGTCACGCTTGCGCGCGCGCAGGACGCGGCCACGCAACAGCAGCTGGACAAGATGTTCGGACAGATTCAGGACATGCAGGCCGCGCAGGAGTTACAGAGCAAACGGCTCGCGGCGCTGGAAAAACAAATCAGCGACCTGAGCGACAAGATTAATGCCGCACTGACGACCGAGAGCGCGAGCCGCGAAGATTTAAAAGCGCTCGCGACGCAGGTGCAGGAGATTGACAAGAAGCGGCAGGACGACCGCGATTTGATTTTGAAGCAGATTAAGAGTCTGGGCGAAGTGAGCGGCAGTGCCGCGCCGAGCCGGAAATCCAAGCCCGCGCCGGACACGACGGCGGCGGGCGGAGATAATTCGACTGCGCCCGCCGTGCCGCAGAAAGGCTACGAACACGTTGTGGAATCAGGCGAAACACTTTCGGCCATCGCCAAGGCGTATCGCGCGCAGGGCGTGCATGTGACGACGGCACAAATCATCGTGGCGAACCCGAAGCTGAATCCGAACGCGCTGATTGCGGGCAAAAAGATTTTTATTCCGGACGCAAACGCGAAGTGAAATTAGGGCTTAATGGAATAATAGGCTTATGATTGATTTTCTGGCTTATATGGGGATATGGCTGCTATTTGTCATTGCCGCGATTAAGTTTATTCTTCAGGGATTCAAAGTGCATTGGGGTTGGGGTTTGGCCAATTTGTTGTGTTGGCCTGCCATTATTCCATTTTGCTTTTTGCATCCACGAGAATCAAAGAAGCCACTGGCCATAGCAGGAGTCGCCTTGGCGTTGCTGTTGGTTTTATGTTTGGTCACAAGAATTTAATTCCGTGACTTAACAAGTTGGCGAAGTAGCTCGGAGAAAATTTTTCACCCGCGCGCAATCAGAATAAAAATTCCAATCGCCAGCGCGATGCGATACCAGCCGAAGGCGCTGAACGTGTGTGTTTGCACGTAGCGCAGCAGCCATTTCACGGCGATGAAGGAGACAATCGCCGCGACGACGGTAGCGATCAAAACTAGGTTCCAATTTTCATGCGGCGCGAGCGGGTCGGGATGATGAATGGTCTTGAAAATTTTGAATCCGCCCGCCGCGAGCATCGTCGGAATGCCGACGAGAAAGGAAAATTCCGTGGCGGCGGGACGGCTCAATCCGAGCAATAACGACAGCATAATCGTCGTGCCGGAGCGTGAGGAGCCGGGGAAAATTGCGGCGGCCAGTTGGCCGAGGCCGACGGCGAGGACGATTGCCCAAGTGATTTCTGTGCCGAGTTTTTTGCCGCGCAGAAAAAATTCCACGACGAGAAAAACAATGCCGCCGAGCAGCAGCGCCCACGCGACCGGTGCGAGTTGTTCCGGCAATTTTATTTTGAAGTGGTCAACGACGAGTCCGCCGGCGGCGGTAATCCCGAACGCGACGAAAATTTTCAGCAGATAATCCTGCGTTTCGCGTTCGCGGATTTCAAAAATGAATTTGTAGAGGCGCTGCGGGAACAGCGGCAGCACGGCGATGACGGCGCCACATTGGATGACGACGTTGAAGAGGTCGCTCTGGTGCGAGTGGAGAAATTTCTCGGCGATGAGCAGATGGCCGGTGGACGAAACGGGTAGAAATTCGGTGATGCCTTCGACGATTCCCAAGATGAGGACGATTAGCCAGTCGGACATAAATTTATTTGTTCGCGCCCCAGAATGATTTCGCTTCTTCCGACCGTTGCTTGACTTTGAGTTGTCCCAGAATCGCGTGCCAGCCGATGTAAATTTTGTGCCATTGCGCTTCGAGGCCGCGCAGCGCGCCTTCGCTCATCTCGCTCAAATAGCGCAACGACGGGGCGTTGGTGATGAGGCCGTGGATTTCTTCGCGCGTGGGCGACTGGACTTCGATGGTGGCAAAAATCAATTCAAGTTCCTGCACGATGATGCTTTTGATCTCGAGAAAGTGGTTGTCGTCCGCCGGGCCAAATTTTTTGGCGCGCGCGATGGAGATGAAGTGGTTGAATTGTTTCCAACACTCGATGTGCGTCTCGATTTGCGTGACGAGTTGGTTGATATCTTTGGCGGTCATGGGCGTGAACGGGTTGGCGTCGGCAGCAACGCGGTTTGGGGGAACAGAAAAATGATGGCGCCGCCGCGCAGTTCGCGGGCGGTGATGTGCAGGCTGCCGAATTGCAGGCTGATTTCGGCGAGCGGCATTTGTGCGGTGCGCGCTTCGATGAAGAGCTGAACCACATCGCGACCGATGTCGCGCATGAAATTTTTCGGATACGCAGACGACACGGTGGAGGTGATGATATGACCGTTGCGATCCACCGTGATGGTGCCGGTGGGCAACTGCTGCACGCCTGCGCGGCCGCGAAAAAATCGTTTTAGGAATCCCATGACGCAACGAGCTTTCGGCTTTTTTCCAATAAATTTCCGGTGGCCTCGACCGGCCAGCCGACGAGGAATAAACGTTCCTCGCGTTCCAATACCAGCACTTGACGTTCCATGTTTTGGCCGGTCACTTGCAGAATCGGTCCGGCTTCGAGGCGTTCGCCCAAACGCCGCGCGATGGTGGCGGCGTGGCGCGTCCATTGGACGAGCGAAGTGACCATCTGCGTGCCAAGCGCTTCGGGTTCGCCCATGCCTTCGGGCGGAATCGCGATGACGAAGTCGGCGCCTTCGCGTGTGAGCAAAGAAAGTTTCCAAACCGTTTTGCGATGCGCGGCGTCTTCCGCGGCTTCGGGCGTGGCTGGAGCGCTGGCAGCTTCGTCCATGTCCTGCGCGCTTTCGAGCAGCAACGCATTGACGGGTTTGGTGATGAAGCGTTCGTGATTTGGTTCGGCGGGAAGGTTTTCAAACGTGCCAGATTTACACGAAAGAATTCGCCGGAACGCCACTTCGCCGCGTGCGCCTTCGGCCTCGGCATCAATCAATTCGCCGTCTTGAATCCACAATTTTGCCACAAGCGGACCGCGCGTGATGCGCAGCACAGATGAACTGCGTGAAAGACATTCCATCTGGATGATGTCCATCAAACTTTTACTCTGAATGCCGCGAAAGCCCGGTTCGTCGTCGCGGCCAAGTAAGGATTCGAGACACTCGATGAACAATTTTGAGTTGCGCTGCATCTCCATTTTCAGCCAGAACAAATCCACGCCGAGCGCGTAGGCGCGAGAGCGGAATTCCTCATCTTCAAGCGCGCTCAAAACGACCGTGCGGAGCTCGGGATAACGGCGGCGCACGATGGCAAGAATCTGCAAACCGTCAATGCGCGGCATTTTCAAATCGCAAATCAGCAAGCGCACCGGCTCAGATTCGAGCAATGAAAGTGCGCGTTTGCCGTTGTTGGCGGTCAGAATTTCTGGGTGGCTGGGCAGGGCGGAGAGCATTTCCCGGCTCAAAGTGAGCCAGTCATTATCGTCATCCAGAATTAAAATTTTATGTCGTTTTTCCATTATCAGCCCGCGCTACGGCTAACCGCACGGCGGATGAAACTCAAGTGTTAAACTGCGGCAAGCGAATCATAAGCAATCGCCGTTCCGTCCAGCCAGATGATTTTTGGACGCAAATTTGGACAATCAGGCGGCTACCAGTCTCGTCGTGAGACAGAAACGGGAAAAATTCAGCTTGCACGTCCGTGGCTTGAATTCTGCTTAAAGATTCATTGCCTGTGGCCAAGTGCATCAGGCCAACTCAAAAAAGAACGTCATGTCGAACATGGTTAAATCAAAATTTGCCGGCTTGCTGCGCGGAATTCTGCGGCACATGGATGCCCCCGCGGCGGCACCCGCGCTTGCGCCGCGTCCGGTTGCTGCGTCCGCGCCCATTGCGTCGGTCACGCCGATGCCCGCCGCGCCCGCACCGCGCCCGCCGGTTTTGGTGACCAGCACGCCGCCGAACGAAAATGAAATTGCTATTCCGCTGACGCCGATCATTGCCGGATTGCCAATGGAATTGCGCGGAAAAATCATGGTAGTGCCGCCGCCCAGTCAGGCCATCAATTTGCCGGTTGAGACCGTGGTGTCCCAACTCCCGTTCGGAGCGGTAAAAATTTCCTTTGGCGAACTGCGTCAACTCGCGCCTGATTTTTTTGCCAATTCCGGCGGTGCGCTCGATAGCAAAATAATTAATTTGCCGTTGAATGAAATTTTGCCGCGCTTGAATCCGGCATTGCTCGCGCGTCGCACTGGGCCGAAAGTGGAAGTAGCTGAAGATGTCAACGGTCCGTTCGGCGGTCGTGGTGCGGGCATTGCTTTCACCACGCAACCGCTCAAAGCGCCGCCCGCGCCACCGGCGCCGATTCCCGCACCGGAACCAGCTGCCGCATTTGCACCACCGCCGTTACGCATGAACCAGCCGGTGACGCCGCCGAAGCCGGTCGCGCCGATTCCGTTCACGCCGCCACCGATTCAACGCGTGGTTCCGCCCGCGCCACCAGTGCAACCGGTTCATCCAGTCGTGCCGGTAGCTTCGCCAATTTCAGCTGCGCCCGTTCCTGCGTCTGCGCCCGTCGCGCCGCGTCCGGAACCCGCGCAGCCGACGATTTTTGCCTCGCTCTGGGATTTGGCAGAACACTGGCCGGAGGAATTGAAGAACGAAATCTCCAATACTGCATTGGCGAATGTCAGCGTGCCGCTCGCGGGTAATTTGGTGGAAGCGGGGTTGAAACGTGGTCGTGTAACGATGTCCTGGAAACAACTGCGCGTGCTTGCGAAACCCAGTTCTTCGCCTTCACCCAATGATTTGTTAGAGCTCGACCTGCCGTTGAAAGTTATCGCGCCGATGTTTTTTGCCGCGCAGAAAAACTTGGTGGGCAAGCGCGTCAAGACGACGGTTGCAGCAGAAATCCCCAATTTATTTTTTGGTTTTCCTCAAGCCGCGCCGGAACCGCCGCCGACTGTTGAAAAAAAATCTGCGGATTCGAATTTTTTTGTCCGCGCCGATCTGGGTGCAACGTCGAAGCCGGAAGAGAATCCATTTTTGCCGCCGCCGGTTCCGCAGACCGATTTCACACATCGCCACGCGCCGCCGCGCGACGTGGTCAATCGCGCCATCGCTTTGCCTGGCGTGGTCGGCGCGCTGGTGACGTTGCCGGATGGTTTGCGCGTAGCGAGCGAAGTGCCAGCGGAATTTAACGCAGATACGCTCGCGGCGTTCATCCCACAAATGTTTGAGCGGATGAATCAGAGCGCGAAAGAATTGCGGATGGGCGCGCTGAACAATGTCAGTTTCACGGTTGGCAATGTGCCGTGGCGCATCATCCGCGTGAATTCGGTTTATCTGGCGGCGTTTGGCCGCGCAGGTGAATCATTGCCGGCGGCGCAACTCGCGGCGTTGGCGGGAGAATTGGATCGCAAACAGACGCAATAATTTTATGGCCATCATCAATCAAGCAACGAAGGAGTTGCAGGTAAAAATTGTTTATTACGGCCCGGCGATGGGCGGCAAGACGACGAATCTTGTGCAAGTGCACGACCACGTGCAGACGACGGCGGGCAACAAAGGCAAGCTCGTGTCGCTCGCGACAAGTTCTGACCGCACGTTGTTCTTCGATTTTTTGCCGATTGAAGCGATGACGATTAAAGGCTTCAAAACCAAGTTCCAACTTTACACCGTGCCCGGTCAGGTGATTTACAACACGACGCGGCAATTAGTTTTGCGCGGTGTGGACGGCATCGTTTTTGTCGCCGATTCGCAATACGAAAAAATGCCGGAGAATGTGGAGAGCTTTCAGAACTTGGTGGAAAATTTAAATTCGCTGAAGTTGAACCTCGCGGATATTCCCTATGTTTTGCAATACAACAAGCGTGATTTGCCGAACGCCGCACCGACGGAATATCTCGACTACCTGCTCAACAATCGCGACGTGCAAGTGCCGTCGTTCACGGCTTCAGCGCACAAATGCGAAGGCGTGTTTGAAACGCTGAATATGATTACGCGGATGCTGCTCCAGAAGTATCTCAACCAAGGCACGCCGCCCCACATCAATTAAATGGCCACGCTGCCACAACTCATCGAGGAAGATATTCAGCAGCTCGACGAGACGCTGCGCAATTTTAATGCGCAGACCGACGCGACGACCTCGCTGATCATTGACAAGGGCGGCTTCCTCATCGCGCAAGCCGGCGATGACCAGCAATTTGACCTGACGACCATCGGCGCGTTGGCATCCGGCGCATTCATGGCGAACCAGACGATTGCCGGATTGGTGAATGAAAAAATTTTCAACAGCATCTACCAGCAGGGCGAAAAGTTTTCCATGTTCGTCATCAATGTGGATGAACATTGTCTGCTCGCGGTCATTTTCCAATCTCAATCCGGCGTGGGCGTGGTGAAATTTTATGCCGACTCTGCTGTCAAGCGCATCGCGGAACAGCTTGTGCGCGCTCAGGCGCGTGATCCGCAGGCGGGGCTCGATCTCTCGGCTCTGAACGCGACGAACCCGCAGGATTTCTTCCGCAAGAAAGACGTCTGACGCGGCTTAAACGGAAATTCAAACTTCAATCTTGTCACTTCGCGGCGCGCCCAACGCGGCGTATTTTCACTGACAAGGCAGTGAAGAATTCGCAAAATCGCGCTTCACCTTTTTTATGTTACGTTAATGCCATGAGTGATGTGACCCTGATTTTGCAGGCTGTTAGCCGTGGCGAAGGGCGGACGCTCGATGAATTGCTGCCGCTCGTGTATGAGGAGTTGCGGCGGCTGGCGGCGGCGCGGCTGGCGCAGGAATCGGCTGGGCACACGTTGCAGCCGACGGCGCTGGGGCATGAGGCGTGGATCCGGTTGGTAAGCGATGGCGATCGGACTTGGAAAAACCGCGCCTATTTTTTTGGTGCAGCGGCGGAAGCGATGCGGCGCATTTTGATTGAAAACGCCCGCCGCAAATCGCGTTTGAAATATGGCGGCGGTCAGGAGCGATTGAACATTGCAGACATGGAGTTGGCGGACACGACGCCGGACGAAAAAGTTTTGTTGATCAACGACGCGTTGGAGCAATTGGAGGCGGAGCATCCTGAGCGCGCCCGCGTGGTGGTGCTGAAATATTTTGGCGGTTTAACGAATAAAGAGGTGGCCGAGATGCTGACCATCGGCGAACGCACGGTGGATCGTCATTGGGTTTGCGCGAAGGAATGGCTGTTCCGCAAAGTCCGCAATCAGTCATGAATATTTTTCTGGCGGGAATCCGGCGGCAAAAGCGCATTGCTAATTGAAGCACCCATGATTGATGCGAGCACACAACGCGCAGAGGAAGTTTTTTACGCCGCACTGGAGGTGAAGGATTCCGGTGAGCGCAGCGCTTTTTTGGAGCGCGCCTGTGCGGGTGATTCGGATTTGCGCGCCATGGTGGAAACCATGTTGAATTCGCAGAAAGATGTTGAGCGCTTCTTCATGGACAGTCTGCCCGCGTTGACGCCCTCGGTTGAGGTCGTTGAATTTTTATCCAGTGAGCGACCGGCCGATCAGAATGGGGGCGAATCGTTCACGGACGCAGAATTGGGCACGCGGATTGGCCCTTACAAGTTACTTCAAAAAATTGGCGAAGGTGGTTGCGGCGTGGTCTACATGGCGGAACAGGAAGAACCGGTGCGTCGTCGTGTCGCGGTGAAAGTCATTAAACTCGGCATGGACACGAAGAGTGTCATCGCGCGTTTTGAAGCCGAGCGGCAGGCTTTGGCGATGATGGATCATCCGAATATCGCACGCGTGCTCGATGCGGGCGCAACGGAAACGGGGCGGCCATACTTCGTGATGGAACTGGTGCGCGGAATTAAAATCACCTCGTTCTGTGATGAGAACCGACTCGATACGCATCGGCGGTTGGATTTGTTTATCCAGACTTGCCACGCCATTCAGCACGCGCATCACAAGGGAATTATTCATCGCGACATCAAGCCATCGAATGTTTTGGTGACAATGCTGGATGGTGTGCCGATGCCGAAGGTGATTGATTTCGGTATCGCGAAGGCGACGACCGGCGATCGGCTGACCGACAAAACCGTATTCACCGCCTACGAACAAATGATTGGCACGCCGGCCTACATGAGCCCGGAACAAGCCGAGATGAGCGCGTTGGATGTGGATACGCGCACTGATATTTATAGTCTCGGCGTGTTGCTTTATGAATTGCTAACCGGCAAAACCCCGTTCGATCAAAAAGAACTTTTGTCGTCCGGCTTGCATGAAATGCGGCGCACTTTGCGCGAAGAAGAACCGCACCGGCCATCGACGAAACTAGATGGTTTGAAGGTGGAGGAATTGACGCAGACGGCGGTGCAACGCCGCGTTGAAGCGCCCAAATTAAAAATGTTGTTGAGCGGCGATCTGGATTGGATCGTGATGAAAGCGTTGGAGAAAGATCGCGACCGGCGTTATCAGACCGCTAACGGTCTGGGCATGGACATCCAGCGTTATCTGACGAATGAACCCGTCGTGGCGCGTCCGCCCAGTCGGCTCTACCGCCTACAAAAACTCGTGCGCCGGAATCAGGCCACCTTTGTCACCATTGGCGCGGTCAGTTTGGCGTTGATTGCCGGATTTGGCACTTCGACCTGGCTTTTTTTCAAAGAGCGCCACTTGCTGCATGAGGCCGAGCGTGGCCGTGCGAATGAGGCGTTGCTGGTGAAACAAGCCGAGGTGCGTGGGAAAATTTCGCAAGCGGTTTTGTTGGTGGAACAAAATCGGTTTGAAGAAGCTGACCGTTTGGTTGGTGAAATTCCTGCTTCCGATACAGCGATGGTTGGCGAAGCGGTGTTCCGGCCATTGGGTGATTGGGCGGCACTGCAGGGACGCTGGAAACGCGCCGCTGAATATTTTTCCATCCTCGCTCGCGTAGATCAGTTTGAAAAATCAGAAATTTCCACGCTTGATCATACCAAGTGCGCCGTCGCGCTGGTTGAGTTGGGCGATCGGGCGGCATACGCTAATTTTTGTCGAGATTCTATCAGCCAATTTGCCGGCACTGCCGATCCAATAATCGCTGAGCGCACGGTCAAAAATAGCCTTTTATTGCAAGCCGATGCGGGGCTTTTGGCCGCGCTGACGCCACTAGCTGATGTGGCAGCAAAATCCTTTTTGGATGACAAAGCCAATGACAGTTGGATGATGCCATGGCGCTGTCTGTCACTGGCTTTGATGGAATATCGGCGCGGCAATTATCCGGGCGCGATTGGTTGGTGCAACCGTTGCCTGACGTATCACAAAGATGTTCCGCCGCCGCGTTTAGCCACCGTCCATGCGATTCTTGCTCTGGCTTATCACCAGCTTGGCATACCCGCGCAGGCACGCTCTGAATTAGCGCAGGGCCGCACGATGATTGATAATAAATTTAATGATGGTTTGGATGTTGGCGGCGGTGGTCAAGGTTTTTGGTTTGACTGGGTTTTGGCGCGAATTCTAGAACGTGAGGCGGCGGCTAAGATAGAAAATCCTTAATTACCAAGCCAATTTTAAGCCGTCAGGCTGATGGCGATTTAAAAGATTGCCCGCACTCCAGCGAATCAATTTTACGGCGGGCGATCCAGACGCTTTTCTGCCTTTCATGAGGTTTCTCCTGCTGATTTTCAATCGCTTCTGCCGATTTGAAAATAAATGGCGGAAAACAAAGACGAAATGTCGCACTACTACTCGAAGCCACCAATATGTATTTAAAGCCAACAATCGCGCTGCGTGGAATAGTTGCGCCAAAACACCTGTTGATTCATTTATCTGTCCGTGGTGCCACAACTTCACGACCTTTTCGCTGTCCAAGGTAAGTCTGGTTCAATATTTCCATTAAAATTACAAAAAATTTACCATACCGCGTCTCCATCCACCAATTAGTAAAGAATGCTATGAAAACCTCCAACCCCACCCAACCCCAAGTTCAGATCCGTCCGGCGCGTTTGTTTGTATCTCTCGGCGTCGCCGGGATGGCGCTGATGTCGGCGTGTCTGTTTGCGCCAACGGCGGCAAAGGCCAGCATCGTTGGGCCATACACGGCGGATGCCAATACGCTTTACCTATTTCATTTTGACGGTGCGGCAGGCGCATCGGTCGTCACTAACAATGGGAGTGTTGCGCTGAATGCTTACGCGGTGTCAAATGCGGCGCCCGGCGGCACGGTAACCACCCCATCGCCGGCGAACACCGGTATTTTGGGTGCGGCTGCTTATTCTGGTTTTGGGAATGCGGCTGGGTTTCTGGCGATTAGCAATTTGATTGGTTTTGATGCCAACAATTCTGGCACCTATCAGCCGGATGTCTCGGGTGCGTCATTGAGTCCAGATGCGATTGCAATAAGCTCTCTCAATATTGGCAATGCCGGTCAAACGCCTTTTACTTTGGAGGCCATGATTGCACCGACAACGATTACCGCTGCCGCTGCGCAAGAAATCATTTCGGCAGATTCTTCAACAAGCCGCGGTTTTCAGTTCCGCATCACCACGGCGGGGCAATTGGAATTCAACGAAATCGCCCAGGGTGTTGATCTGGTTGCGACCATTCCACTCACGGGCATTCACGCCTTTCAGCCGAACAATTGGTATCATGTGGCGGTCACTTATGATGGCACGACGGTCCGGATCTATTGGACGAAAGTTGATCCGTCCATTTCTCAAGATAATTTGTTACTCGCGTCAGCAGCCGTTATCAACGCGACGGCAGGTGCGAGCTCTTGTGCGCTGACCATTGGCAACGAAAACCGGAATATTTCCGGCGAGCAATTTCAAGGCTCCATTGACGAAGTCCGCATCAGCAAAGTAGCGCGCAGTGCGACGCAAATGTTGTTTGGTGGTCCACTCACTTGGGTTGGCGACGGCTCGGCGAATTTGTGGACGCTCGGCACGGTTTCCAACTGGAATAATGGCGTTTCTGCGGTGGTCTTCAATTCGAACAACTCGGTTGTTTTCGATGATACCTCGGCCAACACCAATGTTAATTTAACTGGCGTGCTCTTGCCTGATAGCGTCACGTTTAGCAACTCCACCAAAAATTACACTCTGGGCAGCACCGGCAGCATTGGTGGCAGTGCTTATTTGAACAAGTTCGGCACAGGCACGTTGACACTCTCCAATAACAATAACACTTACTACGGCGCGACGACGATCAGTGCGGGTAAAATCAGCGAGTCTGCGCCGGTAGTTAATGCTTCCACGGTTCCGACTCCGCTCTTGTATATGTCATTCGACAATGTCACCGGCAGCACGGTGAACAATGATGGTAGTGGTGGCGCGGCGATGAATGGCGGTATTATTGGCACGGCGACGATTGTCAGCGGTGGTCGCCTCGGCGGCAATGCGTTGAGCATCCCGGCGGCGGGGAATGCGGGTTATGTGATGGTGACGAACGGCGTGGTTCCTTTCAGCGGCAGCACGGCTTGGACAATGGCTTTGTGGCTCAAGACCTCCACAGCGGGCGGCACGTATTTGTATCAAGGCAATGGCGCTTGGAATAATACCGGCGGTGCGAATACGGTTTTCCATTTAAATAACGGTGCTTTTGATACGCGCGGCTCAAAAGCTGGCGGCGTCAGTTACGGACGTGGTTGGGAAGCTGGTTCAGCTAATATCAATGATGGTAACTGGCATTTTGTCGTCATGACGTGCGATACCAACAACACCAAGGTCAGCTATGTGGACGGCGTGGTGGATGCATGGAGCCAAGATCAATGGGCGGGGGCAGCCGGTGGCACCAACGTGTGGATTGGTGCGGCTGGTGAAACGGGCGACGGCGTGGCTGGCCTCAACGGTTTGATTGACGAAGTTTCAATTTACAACACCACTTTGAATCAGGCGCAAGTGCAGACGCTCATGGCGTCTGGCACGGTCTCGCCGGCAAGCGCAGTTTCTATCGCCACCGGTTCCACTTTGGATTTAGTTGGTCGTTCGCAGACAGTGGCCGGCTTGAGCGGTGCAGGCACGGTGGATTCCACTTTGGCAAACGGCACGCCGATTTTGACCGTCAATAATGCCAGCGCCAATACCAGCACGTTTAGTGGGGTTATTACGAACTCAGCCGGGTCGCTCTCGCTCGCCAAGACGGGCGCAGGCACGCTGACGCTGAATGGCACCACGGCCAATGGTTATAGTGGTTCGACCATCGTGAATAATGGTTCGTTGATTGAAGATTTTGCCAATGCGACTTCGGCCAACAATCTTATTAGCGCCAACTCAATGTTGGTTCTCGGTGGCGGCACGTTCCAAGTCAAACAGAAGAGCGCGACGACGACTTCGCAAACTTTTTCTACCACCGTCGTCAATCCCGGATATGCCAAGGTCATCGGCACGGGAGTGGGCGGGGGCGCGTTGACACTTGCGCTGGGTGCAATCACCCAAATTCCCGGCGGCACGGTGGACTTTACCAATACTTCAACCGGCTTTGTCACCACCACCAGAACTAACGATGGCACTGGTATCCTTGGCGGTTGGGCGACGGTTGGTGGCAGCGTAGCCTCGACCACTTCCGGTGATTGGGCTTGCACCAACGGGCTTGGTCAAATTATTCCTTATGCTGGTTATACGACTGTGTCGGGCGCCACGATATCTGCGGCCAGCGCTGCGACGCAGAACTGGATTACTGATGGCGGCACTCTTACCACCGGCGGCACGATCAATTCACTAATTGAGCGTGGTGGCACGGGCGATTTTATCATCGCCAACAACATTACGCTGACGCTTGCCAGCGGCGGTCTATTTATCAAAGGAGCAACACAAAGATGGTTGGTGGCCAGTGGTAGCGGCAGCACATTGAAATCGGGTCTGCCAACGGGCGAGTTGTATATTCATGCTGCTAACAACGCTTACACGGACTATGAAATCCGCCCCGTCATTCCGGACGGAGTGGTGCCTACAACTCTTTATAAAGATGGGGTTGGGACTTTGTCACTCGGCGGTTTTGCCAAAACTTATACGGGTGGCACGGTGGTCAACGGTGGCACACTGCAACTTTCACTCGGTGGGGCTACGGGAGTAATCCGCGGCACGCTGACCGTTAATCCGGGCGCAACGGTTCAATGCACTGCTGCTAATGCATTTGGATATAATGGCGGCGCTCGTGTGAACATTGCGGACATTAATGGCGGCACGTTGACAACGACCGTTGCGGGCGATTCAGCCTTTAATACTACCTTCAATTTGACTGGCGGCTCGCTGGTTTCCAATGGCGGCACCAGCAGTTCCGCTGCAACGCAACTTTGGGTTCTCGGTCAGGATACTGCTGCCAACAACGGGGCCAGCGGCATTAATTCGCTGCCCAGCGCGATTACCTCGGTTGTTTCCGGACGTGTGGATCTCCGCAATGGTAATGGCAACGTGAACGAGACGGTTAACGTCGCCAGCGGCACTACGCCGAGTGGCATAGACCTGTTGTTTTCGGCGGCCATTACTGGCGCGGGAACTACCATTACAAAAGCAGGTAGTGGCACGCTGCTGCTCTCCGGTGCCAACACCTTTACGGCAGGCGTTTCCAATAATGCTGGCACGATAGTCATCGGTAACGCCGCCGCCTTCGGCACCGGCACCTTGGTAATGAGCGGCGGCTCGGTGGTGAACAATCCAGGTAACAGCTACACGGTGGGGAACAACATCAATCTGGCTAGCAGCGCGGGTAGCTTCGGTGTGAACACGGGCGATACGCTCACGCTTCAAGGCGCTATCAGCAACACCAACAGCTTGACCAAAAACGGCGGCGGTATCTTGAAATTCACCAGCGCGAATACCTACAGCGGCAACACCGCGATCAACGCCGGCACGTTGGCGCTCAGCGGTGTTGGTTCAATTGCTAATTCTCCGAACATCACAATCGGCAGCGGTGCGTCGCTGGATGTTTCGGCCGCGTCCACCGCTTTCAATTTTGGTGCCAACCAAACTTTGTTCAGCAGCGGCTCGGTCGTTGGTTCAGTGACCGTGACGAACGGTTCAAAACTTTATGCGGGCACGGATGGAACTTATGCCACCGGCACTTTTGCCAACAACCTGACGCTGGCTCCGGGCGCAGCGGTCTATTTTGATTTGAGCACTTCCGCTGCTGGCGTGAATGACAAGTTCACGGTGTCGGGCAACCTGACGAACAATTTCAATTTGATTCATATCAAAGCGCCGAGCACGTCGGTCGGCTTGGATCAATCGGCAGACTATGTGCTCTTCAGCGTGTCGGGCATTATCGCGAGCAACGTCGCTTTCGCGCCGGTCTGGGATGTGGTGCCGACAAACTCAACGCATTTCCGAATTGTCACGGCGGCGAATACGGTGACGCTGCACTATGACGCAAGTTTGACGGCACCGGCTGCAGTGGCCACGGTCACGACACCCGTGACCCGCAATCAGAACGTGAACATCAGCCTCGCGGTGACGGTGGGAACTTATGCCATCAGCACGGCGATTGTGGATACCAGCGCGGTCGGTGGTTCGTCCACCTTGGCGCTGTTGCCGGATGCGACAGGCACGAATTACACCAACACGGTGACAGTGAGCACCACTACGCCGGTGGGTGCCAAAACCTTTACCGCCACGGTCACGGACGCGAATGGTTTCTTTGCGGTGGTTTCCATTCCGCTGACCGTCACGGTCGCCAATCAAACATGGAATGGCGGTGGTGCGGATGACAACTGGACGAGCAATCCGAACTGGCTCAGCGGTGCCGGTCCGGCGCTCGCAGGCGATAGCGTGAGTTTTGCTGGAGCGACTCGATTGTTCCCCAATTTGAATGCAAATTTCAGCGTCACGGGCGTGACGTTTAATAGTGGCGCAAGCAGCTTCACCAACAGTTCGGCGAGCGGCAATTTCTTGACGCTGACCGGCAGCGGGGTGACGAATAATTCTGCTAATCCGCAGACGTTGAATGTGCCCATCGCCATGGCGGCGGCGCAGACGTTCAACGCCGCGTCCGGCGATTTGATTTTCAGTCAGGCCGTTACCAACGGTGGTAATCTGCTCACCGTTATTGGCACTTCCAACGTCATCGTGAGCGGGTCAATCAGTGGCACTGGCGGGTTGACCAAGACTGGTAATGGCACGTTGATGGTTTCCGGCACCAATACTTTTGGGGCAATGACGGTGAATGGTGGCGCAGTGACCCTTACCGGCACCATCACCAACACCGCCATAGATACGCTTGGTAGCGTAGCGGGTAATGCGATTCTAAATATCGCGGGCGGCAACCTACAGGCAAATTTCAATGCCGGCAATACGTATAATTCAAGTTTAAACATCAGCGCCAATGCCGGATCCATCGGCGATGTTCAGATGAGTTCAGGCATCCTTGCTGTGAGGCAGCAACTTGCGGTTGGCCCGACCGGGTTTGGTGGTTACAGCCAGAGCGGTGGCACGACGACAGTTGGTGGATTTTTGGCGGTGGGTGGCACGGCCAATGGCGGGGTATTTAACCAAAGCGGCGGAACCTTTGCCATGACCGGTGAATCTACAACCATTGGATACAATGCCACTACCACTTTTGGTGTCATGAATTTGAGCGGCACGGCTATGTTCAACGTAACCGGTGCTGGCCACAGCGTGTGGGCGGCTGAAGTCGGCACTGGCACATTAAATATGTTTGGTGGTGCCGCGTTGAACATTGCCAGCGGCGGATTGATTCTTGGCAAAGCCAATGTGGCGGCGAAGGGAACCGTCAATCTTCTGGGCGGAACCACGACTGTGAATTCCGTTTCCAAAGGCACAGGATTCGGCACGTTGAACTTCAACGGCGGCACGCTCAAGGCAAACATGGCGACCAACTCCTTTGTGACGAACTTGACGGCGGCTTACGTTTACAGCGGCGGTGCGGTCATTGACTCCGGCGGCTTTAACATTGCGATTCCGCAACTGTTACTGCAGCCGAGCGCCTACGGTTTCTCGACAATCACTTTGGGCAGCGGCGGTTCTGGCTACATTGACACGCCCATCGTGACGATTACCAACATCAGCACCGGCGGCAGTGGTGCGACGGCGATTGCCACGGTTTCCGGCGGCGTAGTTACTGGTATCACGGTCACGAGTCCGGGTAGCGGCTATGGCAGTGGCGAAACTTTCGGCGCTAGCTATGACATCATCATCTCTGGTGGCGGCGGTAGCGGCGCAACGGTTAGCGGTGCCACGTTGATCCCGAACGTCAGCGGTGGCTTGACCAAGGTGGGTAATGGCGCTTTGACCATAGCCGCTGGTAATAGTTACACCGGACCGACCTTGGTGCTAGGCGGAACTTTGAACCTGACGAATTCAGCTTTGAATACGCCGGGCGACCTCGTTGTTAGCAATGCGACGCTGGCGCTCGATGCTTCTGGCAGCGCGTATGCGCCGGTCAATGTTTCCTTGCTGACCAATGGCACTGTAACCTTTGTGTATGGTTCATTGGGTGGCAATCCGGGTTCCGCCGCCATTGCCGCCACCGGTAATCTTACCTCATCGGGAACCAACATTATTAACATTAGTGGCTCCGGTTTCACGCTCGGCCAGTTCCCGTTAATTTCCTATGGCGGCACGCCATTGGCTAGCATCAGCAACTGGAAACTTGGCACTATGCCGCCCGGAGTTTCTGGTTATTTGAGCAACAATGCTGCGGCCACACCGCCGACGGTTGACCTTGTGGTTACCCTCATCGGTCAGTCGTTGACTTGGAATGGTGGGGTTACTGGCAGCGAAACCAATTGGAATATCAACACGACACCCAACTGGACGGGCGGCGATAATCTTTATCACGAATATTCCGGTAATACCTTTGGTGATCTCGTGACGTTCGATGATTCGTTGGCTTATCCGTATTACACCAACGTCAACCTGACCACCACGCTGCATCCGTCAACGCTGACGGTGAATAGCACCTATCCTTACAGCTTCACTGGTCCGGGATCAATTGCGGGTGCCGGTGCTTTGGTGATGAATAATTCTGGCACGCTGTTCCTCGGCACAACCAACAGCTACACCGGCGGCACGACCATCAACGCCGGCACGGTGATTGTCACGAACGACAACGGGCTCGGTGCCAGCTCCGGTGCGCTGACGCTGAACAGCGGCACAATACAATATGCGGCCAGCACGGCGAGCACGCGTGCGGTAGCGGTCAACGCGAATTCCACAGTTGATGTCGTCGCCGGTGCCACGGCGCAACTCGGTGGCGTTCTTTCCGGCACGAGCACCTTGACCAAGACAGACAACGGCACGTTGAGTTTGACCAACGTCAATACTTACAACGCAGTGACGACTGTTGCGGGCGGCACATTGGCAGTGGCTAATGGTCTCTTCGGCAACACCGCCTATAACATTGAAATCGCTCCAGCCAGCGGCCAGGTCGCCTCGTTCAATGTTTCCAATGGTGTGGTGAATGCAAACCGCGTCATCATCGCCGGTATCTCGGCCAACAATTCTACGCCCGGCACCGGCACTGTCAATCAGAGCGGCGGCACCATTAATTCACTGCAATGGTTCACGGTCGGTTCCGGCGGCACCAGCGGCGGTGTGGGCACTTACAATATGAGTGGCGGCGTTCTCAACGTGGAAAACCAGCAGATGGAAGTCGACAATTTTGTCGGCGCGGCGGGCACGGTCAACATGAGCGGTTCGTCGGCGATTAACATCTGGAACAATAACTTCATCGCGCTCGGGGCGAATAATAACGCTACGAGTGGCACGTTCGTTCAGAACGGTGGCACCGTCACATTCTACAGTGATGCGGGCACGACGACGGCGAGTGGCACGGGCATTCTTTATCTGGGTAAGGCGACCACTTCAACCGGCGTCTTCACTTACAATTTGAATGGCGGCACGCTGACGGCGAATCAGATTTCGCGCGGCGGCGGCACGGGCAATTTCTACTTCAACGGCGGCACGTTGAAGGCGGCCAAAGCCACCACCACCTTCATGACTGGCTTGAGCGCGGCGCTGGTTTCGACTAACGGCGCAACGATTGATGACGGCGGATTCGCCATTACCATCGGTCAGGCGTTGACGCACGATTCAACATTGGGTGCCGCGGCAGACAGCGGCTTGACCAAGAATGGTTCCGGCTCATTGACGCTGACCGGTGTGAACACTTTCACCGGCCCGATTACCAATAATGGCGGCACCCTCACGCTGAACAGTGCGAGCACTTACGCTGGCGCCGCCACCATTAATGCGGGCAGCTTGGTGACGACCACTGCTTCTCAAATCGGCGGCAACGTTACGTTTAACAACGGCACTTCGTTGAGCCTCACCCAAGTCGGCACGGCTACGAATCTCGTTGGTAATCTTAACTTGGGTAGCGCGTCGGGGACGGGAGCGACTTTGAATCTGGCGCTGGCAAATGGCAACGCATCGCCCACGTTGCTTAACTGCGGCACGTTGACTTTAACTGGCACGAACTACATTACCCTCGCTGGCGGTTTCAGTGTCGGCGTGGTTCCGTTGATTCACTACACCGGCGCAATCGCGGGATCGGGTAGTTTCAACTCGACGATCGTCGCGCCGCGCGGTGTTACCGCTGTGTTGTCTAATAGCGTCAGCACTTCGACTATCTATGCGGTGATTACCTCGACTGGTTCGGGCATCGTTTGGACTGGCACCAGCCCGATTAATCCCAATCTGTGGGACATCACCACCAGCACGAACTGGACGATTCTCGGAGCGCCCACAGCTTACCTGCAACCGGTCACGCCCGGCGACGCGGTGACCTTCAACGATTCCGGCAGCAGTTCGGTGACGTTGAACACAACGGTCAGTCCGGCCAACATGACTATTAGCAATGCCTTTTCGAGCTACACGTTCTCTGGCAGCGGCCACATCGCGGGCACGACCAGCTTGCTCAAGCAGGGTGCTGGCTCGGTCACGCTGAATATTGCGGCATCTACTTACACCGGTAACACCACCGTCAGCGCGGGCACACTCAAGATGGGTGCGGCGAACATGATTCCCGGCGGCGCGGGCAATGGTAACGTGACCAACAATGGCACAATTGACCTGAACACTTTCAGCGACACGATGAACGGTTTGTCCGGCTCCGGTATTATTGACACCGTGGCGGGCGGCACACCGACGCTGACGGTTAACAGCTCCAATACCAACAACACTACCTTCTCCGGTGCTATCAAGAATACGGCAGGCACGCTCTCGCTCGTCAAGACCGGCACCAACACGTTGACCTTGAGCGGTGCAAATACCTTCTCGGGCAACTTATTCGCAAATGCGGGAACAATCATTATTACGAATGGTGGCTCCGCGAATAACATTGGCACTTGGGTTAGCATTGGTCAGACGACGAATGACAACGCCACGCTCACCCTCAGTGGCACCGGCTCTTTGGCTACGACCTTTGACTTCAATGTCGGTGACATCGGCAATGCGATCGGCACTGTGAATGTGAAGGATAGCGCTTCATTGACCATGGCCAACTTCTTCGTCGCCTCGGCAAATAATGCTGGCTCCACTGCCAGCGGCACGGTCAATCAGACCGGCGGCACAGTCGTGCAAACCAGCACAGTAGTCGGCACGTTCGCCATCGGTGGGCGCACTTCGGCGTCGGGTTCTGGCGTCTATAACTTGAGCGGCGGCACGTTGACAGCGGCAGCGGGCATCCGCGTCGGCGGCACCGGCACCGGCACGTTCAATCAAAACGGCGGGCAGGTGAATGTGATGGGCGGTGTCAACATCGCGCGCATTGCCGGTTCCACGGGCACTTACTATTTGAATGCCGGCACGCTGACGACGATTAACGTCACGTCCTCCACCGGCATCAATGCCAACCTCTACCTCAACGGCGGTCTGCTGCAGGCGACCAATCCGGCGAATCCGTTCATGTCGAACTTGACGGCTGCTACGGTCATGGTTGGCGGTGCCAAAATTGATTCTGGAACGAACAGCATTGTGATTAGTCAGCCACTATTGGATGGCGGAACCGGTGGCGGCCTGACCAAGTATGGCACGGGCACGCTCTATATGAATGGTGCGAATACTTATACCGGCAACACGATGGTTACCAATGGCACACTCGCCGGCATCGGCAGCATCGCTGGTTCGGCGGTGATTGCTCCTGCGGGCAACCTCGGTGCGGGCAATGCGGGAGCCACGGTCGGCAGCCTCACCATCAGCGGTAATCTAACCCTGCAGGGTGGTGCGACCTTGCGCATCAACAAAACCGGCGGCTCGTTAGCGAATGATCAAGTGGTCGTTAGCGGCAACACAACTTACGGCGGCACTTTGAGTGTCACCAACATCACCTCGGATGCCACAGCGCTGGTTGCAGGCGATAGCTTCCAGTTGTTCAGCACCAGCGGTTCCATTAGCGGCGCGTTTGCCGTTACCAACCTGCCGACCTTGCCGACTGGATTAGCTTGGAGTAATTCTATCAACGGCAGCATCACCGTAATTGCCACGGTTAACACCACGCCGACGAATATCACGACCAGCGTGTCCGGCAATGTGCTGACCTTGACTTGGCCGGCGGATCACACCGGCTGGCGCTTGATTGTGCAGACCAACAACCTCGCGGCGGGCATCAGTTCGGACCCGACCGACTGGATGACTGTCCCCGGTTCGCAGAGCGTCAACACGACCAACATCACGATGGATCCAGCGTTGCCCACAGAATTCTACCAGCTCGTTTATCCGTGATTACGCCAGTCTGATTGAGGCATGAATTTGTCTCGTTCAGAAACTTAAAATCAACCAGCGGGGATGTCAGCAATGACATCCCCGTTTGTTTTGAGCAATGGATTAAAAACCGCCGCGGAAAAGAAAAACTGCCGAAGTCCAAAACTAAATTTGGCGGAAGGGGTGGGATTCGGACTCAAAAACCACGTATTTACAGGGGATATTAACGCATTTTACTGACATTTCAAGTATTTCCCGGAACTTTTTGCCACCCGTTGGCTTATGTTTTACTGACACTTTTACTGACAGTGGTTTTGCCGATTCTGACCCGCCAAAATCTTACGTTTGCATCTGTCTACTTCAAAGTCTGACTTTACAAGCAGGGTAAAATTCCTGCCGACCAAGTTCGGTTGCTGGATATTGCACAATAATTGTTAGCCGGACTTGTCAGCATTAAACTAGTTTGCCGAAAACTATATTCGGCAAAACGAACCTTGTGCGATGAAACCATTGGAAATAGATTCAAGACATGCTTCGCCGCTCCGGTTTTTACCAGACATACGCCGATTTTTTTAAGTTAGTTTTGGCGATATTTTTTTTACCACTATGTCTTGTGCGCGCAGCTGATGCATTTCCGTGGTTTGTGCGCGCGTGGCAGACTGATGACGGGTTGCCGGACAACGACGTTACCGGCATCGCCCAAAATTCCGGTGGTTATCTTTGGGTCGCCACGCAGGGTGGACTCGCGCTGTTCGACGGCGTTCGTTTTCGCGAAGTGGAACTACAAGCGCCCAGGCAGCATATTCGTCCGCTCATCCGGTTGATGCTGCTGACACCGGCGAACGAACTCTGGCTTGCGCTTGAAGGCGGTCGCGTCATCTCGCTGTCAGCCGGTCATACAAATGTTTTCAGTCCGACGGACGGCCTGCCAAATTTTCGTCCGGTCTCGCTCGCGCAGGCGCACGACGGCGCAGTGTGGATTAGTTATGTGGACGGTTCCGCCTGCCGCATCGCCGCCGGAAAAATTACGCGTTATACCGCCAGCTCAGGACTTTCCGGTGTCGGTCAATGTGTTTTGACGAGCGATGCGAAAGGTCAAATCTGGCTGGCCAAGGCGGGAAATTTGAGCATTTTTCGGAACAATGATTTTGAACCTGTCACTACTTTGCCGGACGGTGCTGTCCGGCTCGCGGCGGCACGCAACGGCGGAATTTGGGTGAACATTGGAGCGCAACTTTTGAAAGTCGAGGAAGGAAAACCGCCCGATAAAATTGCGGTCATCAATTCCGCCGCGTCCGGCATCGCACCCTCGGTGCTTTTTGAAGACCACGCGGGAACGGTCTGGCTCGGCACCCTGGCCGGCGGTTTGTTTTGCATCAGCGGCACGAATGTTTTCGCCGCGCCGACTTCGTATCCCGACATTTTGAGTCTCGCGGAAGATCGTGAAGGCAATCTTTGGGCGGGAACCGGCGGCGGCGGCTTGAACCGTCTGCGTCCGCGCGTCATGGAATTGCAAACTACGGAAAACGGCCTGCCATTTTCGAGCGTGCGTTCCGTTTGCGAAGATGCAGCGGGAAATCTCTGGGCGGCGACGCAAAACGGTCAACTCGCGCGGCGCGAAAACGGCGTTTGGAAAAATATTTCTGTTGAAAGCCGTTGGGCGGGTGCGCAAACAACGTGTGTCGCGGACGACGGCCACGGTGGCGTCTGGGTTGGCACTTCGCGTGGCGGCTTGCGGCATTGGGCGGACGGTCAAGTGACCGTGCTCGGTCGCGGCGATGGTTTTGGCGGCGACACCGTGCGCGCCTTGCTGTCCGATCACGAAGGCAATTTGTGGATCGCTCTGGAATCGCCGAGCTGCGTGCAGTGTTATCGCGACGGAAAATTTCAGACGTTGTCGCTGCCCGCCGGTGCGCGGACGGTGCGCGCCATCGCGCAGGACAAGTCGGGAACCATCTGGCTAGGCACCCTCGACGGATTCTTGCTGCGCGTGGATCACGGTCAGCTTGTGGACGCCACGTCCAGCACGTTGACTGTTCCCAAACCCATTCGCTGCCTTTACGCAGACGCGACGGGCGATTTGTGGATTGGTTACGCCGGCGCGGGTATCGGGCGGATTCGCGATGGAAAATTTTCCGGGATCAGCACGAGTCGCGGTTTGCACGACGCCTACATATGCGCGCTGATGGAAGACGATGGCGGCGGTTTTTGGTTCAGCTCCGACCACGGAATTTTTCAAGTGCGTCAGCGCGATTTGAACGACGCCATCGCGGACACGAACAAAACCGTGCGCTCCGTGATTTATGGCCGCGACGAATCGCTGCCCGGTTTGCAGGGCAATTTCGGCTACAGCCCCAACGCCGCGTGCAGCGCCGACGGGCGCATCTGGTTTCCCACCCGCGGCGGACTCGTGGTGATCAATCCCGGCCAATCATCGCCGAATCATCTCGTGCCGCCGGTGGTCATCGAGCGCGTGCTGGTGGACGGACAACCAATATCCTTCAAGCGCGGCGATGAAGTGGCGCTGCCGCCGGGCCATCGGAAAATTGAAATTGAATTCACCGCGTTAAGTTTCATCGCGCCGGAAAACATCGGTTTCCGCAGCCGGCTCGACGGCTGGGACGAAAACTGGGTGGACGTGCCGCGCGCGCAACGCAGCGTGTCATTCTCGCGTTTGCCGGCGGGCGAATATGTTTTTCACGTCGCCGCCTGCAACAGCGCAGGAATTTGGAACGAAACCGGTGCGTCGTTGTCGTTCGAGGTGGATCCGTTTTTCTGGCAGACTAACTGGTTTCGGCTTTCTGCCTTGATTGTTTTGCTCGGCGGCGTGGCGAGCGCGGTGCGTTATGTTTCTTATCGTCGGCTCCGTGCGCGGCTGGCAAAAATGGAACAGGAAGCATTTTTGCAAAAAGAACGTGCGCGCATCGCGAAAGATTTGCACGACGAACTCGGCGCGAACCTGACGCAGATTTCGCTGCTCGGAAAATTGACGCAACAAGATTTGGCTGAACCGGAAAAGGCGCGGCCGCACGTTGAAAAAATTGCGTCCATCGCGCGTCAGGGCGTAAAGTCGGTGGACGAAATCGTCTGGGCCGTCAGCCCGCGCAACGACACGCTGGCGCAACTGCTGGATTACGCCGGCCAATACGCGGTGGATTTTCTGAACGCGGCGGGCATCCGTTGCCGGATAGATTTTCCCGAACAAATTCCCGCGCGCGAATTGCACGCAGATGTCCGCCACGGACTTTTCATGGTCATCAAAGAGGCGCTGAACAATGCGGTAAAGCATTCGGGCGCCACGGAAATATTCGTATCAGTGCAGCTGGAAGAAAATCTGCTGCGGCTGGAAATCGCCGACAACGGCAAGGGGTTTTCGGCGGCGACGGAAAATGATTTGGCCGACGGCTTGCGGAACATGAAACAGCGCGTTACGGATCTCGGCGGACAATGCGAAATCACGAGCACCGCCGGCACCGGAACAAAAGTGCGGGTGGAACTGCATTTGCGCTGACGCGGCGATTCTGCAACGCTCTGGACAATTCGCCCATGAAAAAATCCGCCGAACTCATCACCATCGCCATCGTCGAAGATGTGCGCGGCACGCGGGAAAATTTGCTGGAGTTGCTGAAGCGCCGGCCCGGGCTGAAATGCGTCGGCGCGTTTGCGAGCGGCGAGGAGGCGGTGAAAGCATTGTCCGCGCTCGCGCCGAATGTGGTGCTGATGGACATCAATTTACCGGGCATGAATGGCGTGCAATGCACGGCGCAGTTGAAGGCGCTGCTGCCCAAGACTCAGATGCTGATGCTGACGTCCTATGAAAACAGCGATTTGATTTTTGAATCGCTGCGTTCCGGCGCGAGCGGTTATTTGATGAAAAACACGGAGCCGGACGAAATCATCCAGGCGGTCGAACAGGTTCACGCCGGCGGTTCGCCGATGTCCATGCAGATTGCGCGCAAAGTGGTCAGTCATTTTCAGGAGATCAAAAAGCCATCGTCGGAGTTTGAGCAGTTGACGCCGCGCGAGAAGGAGATTTTGTCGCTGCTGGCCAAGGGTTTTCTCTACAAGGAAATTGCCGACCAGCTAAAAATCAGTCTGCACACCGTGCGTGGCCATGTGCATCTGGTTTACGAAAAACTGCACGTCCAGTCGCGTTCCGAGGCGATCATCAAATTCCTCGGGCAAAAATAGCCGGCGGGTGCGGACATACAGAACGAATGTTCTGTGGCGGGGAAAACTTAATTCTGCGAGAGTCACATCATGCTCCCACGTTTCCGCGCGCACTCCGGCCATGCTTGCCGCCGTTTCGGCTTCACGCTCATTGAATTATTGGTAGTCATCGCGATCATCGCGATTTTGGCGGCAATGCTTTTGCCGGCGTTGTCGGCAGCCAAAAAGAAGGCGCAGCAAACTTCGTGTCTGAATAATTTTAAGCAACTGGGGCTGGCGCTGCAAATGTATGACGACGACAGCAACGACCGCTTACCGCCGGGAAATGCGGTCTGTGGACTTTTATTCGGGCAGTATCCGGGTTACGGAACTTATTTGACTGATTTGAACGGCACGCTGCCATATTACATCCACACTTATCTGCAACTGCCAGATGCTTCGGCGCAGACAAACACCATCAACGTAATGATTTGTCCAGGTGCCTTATCTTACACGCCCAGTCCTGCGGTGGACACCTCGCACCGACAGTTTTACGGGATGTATAATATCAAATTTGCCGACACCAATGCCACCGGCCTAACCATTAATCCATTTGGTGAATACACCGGATCCGCTTCTACGGGCCCATCGATTAAGTTGAGCACCATCGGCACGGCAGGCTCGCTTTCTTCAATTTGGGCGATGAATGATTTGGATCAAGTTGGATTTAAATCCAACGCCGCTCAATCCCCTTCTTGGGCGAACAATACGCCGCCAACGCCGTCCCACGGCAAGGTGCGGAACTATATTTATTTCGACGGTCATGCTGGGAGCAAGTCCGTGCCGACCACCGGAAAATTCTAAATTTCGAGATTCGTCCGCTGCAAACCCAACCAACACACAAAATCAAAATGAAAATCAAACAACCATTGCTGGCGCTGGCCGCCGCCGCCGTTCTTGGTGACAACCTGGTTCCGCTCCACGCGCAAAATGCCACCACGAGCACCAACGTCTTCGCCGAGTCCACCGTGCAATACGCCGCCGGCACGCTGACGACCTCGTTCACCAATTACATCTCCAACTACAACAAGGTCAAATACAGTCTCACACAACCGTCCAAAAGTTATTTCAAGTTTGATTTCACCGGCCAGAATCCGAACACGAATTATCAGCTCAAATTCAGTTTTCCGTTTGCCAACAATAACGGTGCCACGCACGTCTTGCTGTATGCTTTGAACCAGTCGTATGTCTCGTTCGTCACCAACAAACCCAGCCTGACGTGGTCGAATGCGCAAGCCAATTTCACCGGCACGAACGAATCAGTGTTCAACGCCATGCTTACCAGCGGTGCGGCCAGCGCCACGCTGCTCGGCGACTTTGTGGATGCTGGTGGCAATTCCGGCAGCATGGGCGCATCCGTCACTGTGCCGTGGGGACAATATCTTTTTAACAATCAAATCGTTGTTGTCCTCACCGCGACGAACGATCCAGCCAACGTCAACGGCAATGGCGCGCGGTTAGCGTTGAACTCCGCCACCGCCACATTCCAACCACTCACCGCCGGCACGCGCCCGCCGAGCATCACGACCATCGCCAGCCAGACCGTGCAATCCACCGCGACTTCAGCGACGATTCCGTTCACGGTCAGCGATCCGGTGGACGCCGCAGCCACGTTGACGAACATCACCATTTCGCTCGGCAACACCAACGTCACACTGACCGCGACCAACATCGGCATCGGTTCCGGCGGCAGCCGCACGCTGTCGTTCACGCCGGTTTCCAATCTCGCCGCCGGACAGACGGCGAATGTCACCGTCACCGTCATCGTCACGGATTCCAGCGGCAACAGCGCCAGCACCTCGTTCCCGCTCACCGTCCCGCCGTTCGTTTCGCTGCCGGTGGTCTGGAGCGGAACGAATGTTAATTACATCGCGCCGACCAATCGCATCGGCGTCGGCAGCGTTACGATTCCGTTTCAAGTTGTGGACACGAACGTTGCGGCTTCGAGTTTGGTCGTGACCGGCGCGGTCTCGGCGTATTCCACCAATCTCGGCAGCATCAGTTTCACCTCCACGACGGGCATCGCGCCGAACACGAATAATTGCACGCTCACCATAAACGCCACCGGCACCGGCGTCGGCGTTGTGAACATCACGGTCATTGACCCAGTGAATTCCGTGACCAACACCGTGCCCGTTGCGCTCATGGTTTTGCCGGATGCCAGTTACGCCGCGTTTGACCAGGTGAATTACCAGCCGTCCACCTCGTATTCTTCGAGCAGCGGCCACGCCGATCTCACGCCCGCGTCCGCAAGTCTGTGGGCCGCACGCAGCACGTCCGGCTCGGTGAATTTGCTAACCTCGACCGCCTCCGGCGGCATCACCGGCGGTTGGCCGGCGGTTCGTGGCACGAGCAGCGGCAATTCGGACCAATTGCGTCTCGTCGGTGCGCCTTACACTGCGAGCAGTCACAAAGTGTTGTTCGCGAGCATCAACGCGCAGTGGGCCGACCTCTCCGCGTATGGCGCGACGGCCTATTATCCCGGCCAATCCACCGGCGGCTTCGTGGAATTTGCTGCGGACGGCACCACCACCGGCGTCGCGATGGCTGCCGTTTGCACCGTGACCAATTCCCTGAACACGACGAACAACGACGGCTCGTTCTACCTCGGATTGTATAACGGAACCAACGCCGCCTCAGTGAACACGAGTTTTTCGCAAGCGATTCCGAATTACAACACCAGCGGCGTGCTGCCGAATTCGCCGGTCAACGTCGTCATCAGCTACGACACCGACACCGGCATCAGCAAGATGTGGCTGAACCAGTCGGATTCCACCGGCAGTAGCGTGAGCTTACAAGATGTCGCTGTGACGAATCTCGCGAACGTCAGCTATCTCGTCCTGCGTCAAAACGCGAACATGGGCAGCATTCTCATTCAAAGCGCGTCTGTCAAAGTCGTCACCAAACCCGTGCCCACCATCACTGGCATCACGCAGACCGGCGCGAACACGTATCAAATCAAATTCACGTCCGCCACCGGCAGCGGCGGCACAGCCTCGGTCGTCGGCGCGTCCACGGTGAACGGCACTTACAACACTGTCTCGTCAAGCATCGTGGAATCGCCGTCCGGCTCCGGCAATTTCACCGCCACCGTCACCGGTTCCGGCAGCCAGATGTTTTACAAAATCGCGCAAAGCGGCGGCACGCCGACCGTCACTTTCCCGTTCTGATTTTGGGGGCGCTGTAATAACCTCCCGGTGGGCTTAATGCCTGCCCGGAGGTTGTTTCGCAAAAATAAAAATCATGCGGCTCGAGCGAAAATGTTTTGCTGGCGGAAAATTTATTTTCACCGCGCTGATTTTTTTGCTGGCCGCAAAAATTTCCGCCGCCACGCTCACCGTTCAAACGAACGTTCTCGGCCCGACGCCCGCGATTCTCGGCTACAACCTCGGCCATTTTTATCCCGGTAGCAACACGCGCGACTGGTGGCGCTACGCCGGCGTGAACGGTGCGCGAGTTTTTATTTCGCCGAGCCAGATTGAATCCGCCGGCACCGTCGCCGCCGCCGCCGGACTCGTCGGCGTGAGTAATCAAGCTTCGTTCCTGGCGTGCCGCGCGGCGATGCATACGAATCAATTTAATCCGAATTACATTCCTTGGTCTTCCATCACGAACAATTACAACAACAACGACCTTTATCCCGTCAACCACATCCTCGTCGCGCCCGCGCTCACGATGCTGCGCGGCTTGAGCAACCAAATCTGTGCGCAGATCACCGCTTCGCAATCCACTTTTCCCATCACGGACGCAAACGACTGGCCGGATCTCTGGGGCTTGTGGCATCACTACTACGCGCAGGCGTTTTATCTCGGCCGCTATTTCGATGTGCAGCGATTTGAAATTTATAACGAGCCAAACAACGGCGGCCCGACGCAAACAAATTTTCTCCTGCGATTACAATTTGCGTCCGATGCGATTTCCAACGCGCTCGCCGACGTGAATTCACTTTACGGCAAATCGCTTACGCCCATCGTGCTCGCACCGACGCTCGCGGGCGGCGCGGTCGGGCATTGGTCGGATTGGGGTTTGCAAATGGTGACAAACCGCCACGTGAATTTTCTCGGCCAGTCGAACACAAATTTCTGGCTGTTCCAAAAATACGATTATCATCAATACGACAGTTCGCCGTCTGGTTTCGGCAGCGACCTCGCCACTTTGAATTCTGATTTGCAATCCACAATGTCGCCGGAAACACCGTTTCCCGCCGTCATCACGGAATTCAACACGCATACCGCCGCGAATTTTGACAACCTCACCAACACGCTCGACACGCCGACGGAATACGCCGACCTCGGCTCGATTTGCAATGAGCTGTTGACCAATCAGGCGAGCGAATTTTACGCCTTCAAGTTCAGCCAAGTCGGTTACAGCGGCAGTTATCCCGTCCAGAAAAACGCGATGTTTTACGTGGACAACACCAACGCGCCTTACAACATCGGCGGCATCAGCAAAGGCGGCGAAGTGTATCGGCTGTTCAACAAAGGTTTCGCCGCGGGCCGCACGCGCATCAAGGTCAACGAAAGTTCCGGCGCGGCGAGTTTGGAAACACATGCGAGCTACGATCCGCTCACGCAGCGCTACCATCTTTTTTCCGCGAACAGCACGGCCAGCAGCGTGTCGTTGAATCTGGATTTGGGCGCGCTGAATCTGCCCGTATCGAATCACGTTTTGCTCGAAGAGGTAAGCGAGACGAATTACGGCACGGGTTTGCTCTGGACCAATTTGCCTGCGAACTCCGTCATCGCCGCCACGCAAAATACCAACACCGTCTGGCTGCTCACCGCGCCCGCACGGCCGCAACAGCCCGAGCAAATCATTTACGCGACGGACGCCGCTGAAGTCCGCGACGGCGCAAATAAAAATGTGAATTTCAGTTCCGTCCCGACGATGACCGCGCGGAACGATCCGACCAGCACTGCAAACCGGTGCGCCGCGCTAATGAAATTTCATCTGCCCACGACCAATTTTGCCGGCATCGAATTTGCGCTGTTGTCGTTGTCCGCCGCGTGCGCGACCAGCAACTGCGTGGCGCAGGCGCACGTTTATTTTTTAACCAACACCGCCTGGACGCAAAGCGCCGTGACATGGAGCACCGCGCCGAATTTGCGGCAGAATGTTCCCGCCGGCACGAGAATCACGAACAGCGTGATTCAAGGCGTCGGCACCAACGCGAACATCGTCGGCCAGCTCGTCGTCACCACGAAGAATATTTCGGAAAAGCTGATTGATCTCACCGATTTTTTGCGTGGCCGCATGAATCAGGATTTTTCGATTCTCATCGTGCAAGATCCACGCTGGGACGTGGCGTTGCCCGCACTGACGCTCGGCGACACGCAACCCGACGGCGTGCAAATCACCGCCACCAACGGCGGCACTGGCCCGCGCCTGCGGTTGGTGATGGCGGCGACAAACGCGCCGGCTATCACGGGAATTGCGATGGGTGTCAACCAACAACTCGTTTTCAATTTTTCAGGGCTGGCGAACAATCAGCTTCGCGTGCAGGCGACGACGAATCTCGCGAACGCCAATTGGCAGGACGTCACAACAAATTTTTTCAGCAACGCTGGCGTCTGGAATTGGACCAATTTTGACGCGACGAATTTCCCGCAGCGTTTTTACCGCGCCGTCTCGCCGTGACGCACAGAACGAATGTTCCGATGGCAAAACGTTTCGCTGTGTCATAATTGCAGTCATGAAATCACCGGCAAATATCAAACTGGCGCTCGCGCTCGCTGCGGCGTTGTGGCCGGTCTTGACGATGCGCGCGGAAATTTCCGTGCCGGTCGCCGCCAAGCCGAACGCGGAATGGAAAAATTTTTCTACGCGCACGCTTGATGATTTGACCGCGCTACCGGTGGATTCCGGCCTCGACCAATTCAGCGGTCAGCTCGCGCGCACGGAAAAAGCCACCGGTTTTTTCCACACGGCGAAAATCGGCGACCGCTGGTGGCTCGTGGATCCCGCCGGCGGTTTGTTTTTGAACGTGGGCGTCGCCTCGGTCAAAACCATCGCCGCGCCGAGCGCGGAACTGGCCTTGGAAAAAAAATTCGGCAACAAACCCGGCTGGGCGGCCGCTTCGGCGCAATTGCTGCACACGAACGGCTTCAATGGCACCGGCGCGTGGAGCGAGGACGATTTCCTCGCAGCCGCCGAACCGCGTCTGGCTCACACGAAGCTGCTCGGGTTCATGGCCGGCTACGGAAAAATTCGCGGCGGCACGCACATGCAGCCCGGTCACGTCGGCTATCCGGGCGATTGCATTTTTGTGTTCGATCCGCAGTTTGAAAAATTTTGCGACGACTACGCGCGTCAAATCGTGACGAATAAAAATGATCCGTGGCTGCTCGGCTATTTTTCCGACAACGAAATGCCTTTTCCGAAACACGCGCTGACGAATTTTCTCGCGCTGCCGGAAAATGATCCGGGCCACGTTGCGGCGCTAAAGTTTCTGCAGGGGCGTTACGGCGCAAACGCGACTGCAAAAAAAATCACGGCGAAAGACGAATCGGATTTTCTAGCGCTCGTCGCTGAAAAATATTTTTCCACCGTTTCGCGCGCGATAAAAAAATACGACCCAAATCATCTTTTTCTCGGATCGCGTTTTTACGCGGTGGACATCGCGAAGCCGGAATTGTTCCGCGCGTGCGGGCCATTTGTCGATGTCGTCTCGATGAATTATTACCGCGCCTGGACGCCGGACGCGACGACGATGCAGATGTGGTCGCGCGAATCCGGCAAGCCGATTCTCATCACGGAATGGTATGCAAAAAGCGCAGACTCCGGTCTCGCGAACACCGGCGGCGCGGGTTGGCTCGTAAAATCGCAGCGCGATCGAGGTTTATTCTACCAAAATTTTGCGCTCGGCTTGCTGGAATCCAAAGTCTGCGTCGGCTGGCACTGGTTTCGTTATTCCGACAACGACCCGGAAGAAAAAGGCGTTGACCCGTCCAACCGCGATTCCAACAAAGGCATCGTGAACAATAGTTACGAACCTTACGCGCCGCTGCTCATGCAGATGAAATCGCTGAACGAAAAAATTTATTCGCTGGCGGATTATTTTGACCGCGCCGAAAACGCGAGCGCCGACAAGCGATTGCCCGGCGAAAAGGGCGACTGAAAATTTTCATGAAAAAGATTCTCTTTCTGATTTTGTCCGCCGGCATCATCGCGCACGCGCAAACGGTCGCGACCAATGACACCGAGGAAACGCCGTCTGCCAAGGGCAAATATCCGCCGCCGGTTTATCCGACGAACGTGCGCGTCGAGGCGAACGTGCCGTATCTTGGTGCGGATCGCGCCGAAAAAGCGGACTTGTATTTTCCGTTGCAAATGCCGAAGGCAAAAAAACTGCCGGCGATTCTGGTCATCCACGGCGGCGGTTTCAACGACGGCGACAAGGCGCGTCCGCGCGAGATGAACATCGCCACGAATTTGGTTTTGCAAAATTACGTCTGCATGAGCATAAATTACAAACTGCGTCGCAAGGCCGGTGACGTGACTTGGCCGCAGGCGGTTTACGACGCAAAAGCAGCCGTGCGCTGGTTGCGCAAAAATGCGGAACTGCTGCAAATTGATCCGGAACGCATCGGTGTCATCGGCTGTTCGGCCGGCGGCAACTTGGCGACGATGCTTGCACTCACGCAACCAAAGGACGGCTTTGATTTGTCGGAACCGAACGGCGGCGTTTCTTCGGCGGTGAGCTGCGCGGTGGATTTTTACGGTGCGGTGGATTTGCTGAATTATCACGACATGAAGATGTTCAACCAAACACGAGCCGAAGCGCCGGAGCTTTACGTCAAGGCGTCGCCGGTGACTTACGCGCGGAAAGACGCACCGCCGATTCTGCTCGTCCACGGCACGGCGGACGCGGTCGTGCCGGTGACGCAAAGCCAGACGCTCGACACGGCGCTGACGAAGGTAGGCGCGCAACATGAACTGGTTATCGTGCCGGACGCGCCGCATACGTTTAATCTGCAACCGAAACAACGTGATTTGCGTCCGCTCGTCTTTGACTTTTTTGCCAAAAATCTGAAAGGTGAATCGGCGGCGGCCAAATAATCTTCAGATGAAATTATTTTTATTCGCAGTTTTTCTTGCTGGAACTTTTGCCGGCAGCAGCTTCGCACAAACAAATGCGTCAAAACCGGCGTCCGTGGATTTAACTGGCGTGCGCGTGGAAAAAGGCGTGGTCTATCTCGACGGCGACCGAAAAGAAAAGGCGGACTTGTATTTTCCAGCGACGATGCCCGCGGGCAAAAAATTTCCCGCGCTGGTTTGGATTCACGGCGGCGGCTGGAGCACTGGAACGCGCGATGCGAAACGTGAAGTCAGTGTTTGCTCGATCCTCGCGCGCAACGGCTACGCGGCGATGAGCATTGATTACATTTTGTCCGATAAGAAGCAGGCCGTGTGGCCGACAAATTTGTGGGACTGCAAAACTGCCGTGCGCTGGTTGCGCAAAAATGCCGACAAATTCGGCGTTGACCCGAATCGCATCGGCGTAGCCGGCGGCTCAGCTGGCGGCCATCTTGCCGCGATGGTCGCGCTTACGACGCCGACGGACGGATTTGATCCCGCGAGACCTGACGGCGACATTTCCTGCGCGGTGAAATGTTGCGTTGATTTTTACGGCATTGCTGATGTCAGCAGTTATCACGACGTGACGATGCTGGGAAAAAAATTTGCCGAAGCGCCAGAACTTTATCGCGCCGCGTCGCCAGTGACTTACGTGCGGAGTAATTCGGTTCCGATTTTGATTTGCCACGGCACGGCAGATACAACCGTAAACATAAAACAGTCTGAAAAATTCGCAGATGTTTTGCAGTCGGCTGGCGTAGAACATGAACTGGTCGCTATCCCTAAAGCCATCCACACTTTTGATTTGCAACCCCCGCAACGTGATTTGCGGCCAATTGTTATGAGGTTTCTCGATGAATATCTCAAATCAACTACTTTTGTTAAATAATTAATGCTTTTAAGAGTAGAAGGATAACTTTCTGCCAACATCCGTGACACTGCAGGTCATTTTCGTTCTCGTGTTGAGCAAACCCACATTTTCAGAAAAAGTAAATGTTTGGTTTGATATAATAATAAAACCCTGAAAAAAGTATAAAGGGTTGATTGGAATCTAACATATGTTGCTTATTATAAGAAACATATGGCGGAAGGGGTGGGATTCGAACCCACGGTAGCCTTGCGACTACTTCTGATTTCGAGTCAGATGCCTTTAACCACTCAGCCACCCTTCCAACCGATTGATTCTATTGTCTAAAATGCTGGTTTACACATTTCAGATTTCGCCTTTTCCATACCGTAGTTTTATCCGCTTCGCATGAAAGCTATTTCATCGGAAAAGTCAGGCGCGCGCTGGGAAAAATGCCTGCGGCCAATCTTACGCAGCACAATTCGCCGAGGGATTATTATGCTTGAATCGGAGTGAGCGGCAAGCTCATTTGGAAATCCATGAAGACGGATAACGAAAAAAGCTGAGCCACCGCCGACTCGCGCCGTGAACCGCGATAGCGGAACTGACAGCGCCAACGGCGATTGGCTCCGGCGACTGGTTAGGCCGATGTTGGTGTATGGTCTTTGTCACGAAATCGTCTTCTAATTAAAATGATGACAAAAGCAACAATGTGATTGGGCCCCTCTGAACTAGGCCATTGTGGGTGGGATGGTTTTCGGGTAACGAAAGGAAAACCATCATGAAGAAGACACATCACACGACCGAGCAGATCATCCGCATCCTGCGGGAGG
>Ga0164297_10000499_pt1 | contig 47982 bp, 46 predicted proteins | sample GEODES058metaG_FD_113539 | JGI IMG/M metagenome (GOLD analysis project Ga0164297, IMG submission 113539) | Dystrophic lake water microbial communities from Trout Bog Lake, Wisconsin, USA - GEODES058 metaG | ecosystem: Environmental > Aquatic > Freshwater > Lake | place: USA: Trout Bog Lake... | reverse complement strand
GGCTCGCCGGTCACGGCTCGCCGGTCACGGCTCGCCGCTTTAGCGGCGAGTAGCGCGCCCGAATATTTTTCTGTTTTTCAAGTTTCATTTGCAGCGTCGCCTCGGTCGCGGGCAACGGCTCCCAATCAAAAACCCGTCGTTACTTTTGCGAAAGCCGCCGTTCCTTTCCTAAAACCAGTCGCCACTTTCTCCAAAGTAACCATTCCTTTCCCCAAAGTAGCCGCCACTTCCGGGAAAGTAGCCGTTCCTTTTGCGAAAGTAGCCGTTACTTTCCGTCGGGAAACCGTCACTTTCGCCTCATTTTCGCCAAAAATCGCCTTTTTCCCCCAGATTACGCCAATTTCGGTCAGTCATAAAACGATGAAATAAACCAAAAACAAACAACAACGCCTCAAATACACCACCATTCAACCCGTCATCAGCGTCGTCATCGTGGGCGGACAAGTGCAGGTGAAATGGGGTTGGGGCGGTTACGCCGCGTGGCTGGACTGCTGCGAAATCCAAGTGGATCGCGGCGATGGCAAAGGCTTTGTGCTCCTGACCATGGACACCACGCCCGGCTACACGGATACGCAGCCGTTTCCAGCCACCAAGACCGTGTGGACCTACCGCGCCATTTATCAGGTGAACGACGCCCGTGTGGGCGTGTGGAGCCAGTCTGTGAGCGTGGCGGTGCCAGCGTGATGCCAACTTAAAATTTACCCAGACAAAGCCGGCTCGGAAAAATACAGCAGGTTTAAATGTGGTTTGGGTGAAGCCGAAAAACAACAAAATAACAAAACAACAAAAAAAGCAGAAAGCAGAAAATTATGAAACTAAACAAATATAGCTGTATCATGGCACTGGCGCTGTTCGCCACGCCGTTGCTGGCCACGTCGGGACCGATTCTACCGGTGAATGGCGTCTTGGTGAGTAGCAATTCCATCACGATTCCACACAAGGGGTTTTATGACCCCAAAAACAAAGTCACCTTGGGCGGCATCTCGCTGTCCTGGTATCAACTGGGCAAATCCAATCTGGTGGCCACGCTGCCGCCCGGCTTGCCCGCCGGCACCTATGCGCTATATGTGAGAGGCGAACGGGAAGTTGATTTGGCCCTTGGCGTGCAAGGGCCGCAAGGCATTCAGGGTATCCAAGGCATCAACGGTGTTGACGGTATCAACGGCACGAATGGTGTCTTGGTCAGCAACTTCATTCACGCCTATGCCGTCGGTGCCCGAGAAGTATTGGCCAACGGCTCGATTCAATTCTCGAATTCAGTCGTGAACAGCGGGAATTCAACTATTTGGTCGGCGGATGGTATCAACTTTATCATTCCGGCCACCGGCGTTTATGAAATCAAATTCATGATCAACGCCGATGGCAGTGATCTGGGTGATCCGGCTCCGGCCAACATCGGCGTGGACATTTCGGATGCGACGACTCCCTTCGTCACCGCCGATGGCGTGGATCAGGGTTACTTCCAGTTCGGCGGCGGCAAGGCGGGTAGCGAGAGCGGACAGATCATTGAGCATTGCACGGCGGGCGATAGTATCAGCATCAAAAACGTCTCCACCGGAGCGTTCTCCATTGGTTCATTCGTGCCGACCAACGCGCCCAGCGCCACGATCAGCATCCTGCAGATTCAATAAGGCTAAAGCGGTTTAACTGAAAAATTCAAGCCCTGCGTCCTTGCCGGATGCAGGGCTTTTTATTGTTCACTGGGTTCAAACCACCTGCACCACCAGCGCCGTAAAGTTTCTTCACACATTTCCGCCGCTACGCACACCCGTGGCGGCGGTTTTGGTTTTACGTTCCGAACAGCCGATCGCCGGCGTCGCCGAGTCCGGGGAGAATGTAGCCGATTTTATTCAACTGGCGGTCAATGGCGGCGGTGAAGATGGGTAACTTCGGGTAACTTTTTTGCACACGGGCGATTCCTTCCGGCGCGGCGACAAGGCTGACGAGGCGGAGATTCTTAGCGCCTTGCTCGCTCAAGTGTTCCAACGCTGCCACCGCGCTGCCGCCGGTGGCGAGCATCGGGTCAATCAGGATGATCTCCACGTCGCGCAAATTCTTCGGCAGACTTTTGGAATAGAAATGGGCCGCCAAGGTGGTTTCATCGCGCTTCAAGCCGAGAAAGCCGACGCGCGCGTGCGGAATCATTTTCAAAATGCCATCGAGCATCCCCAAGCCAGCGCGCAAAATGGGGACGAGGACAATTTCGTTTTGCAATTGCGCGCCGATGGTTTTTTCCAGCGGTGTGCGGACGGAGATTTTCTTCAGCGCGAACGACCGTGTGGCTTCGTAAGTCATCAAAGCCGAGATTTCATTGAGCAATTGGCGGAATTCCTGAGGTTGCGTGCGCTCATCGCGCAAGCGCGCGAGGTTGTGCTGCACGAGCGGATGATTGATGACGTTGACGTTTTTCACGTTTATGGTTGGTAGAGAAAATACATCAGACCAGCATGTAATTTCGGAGCTTCGACACCGAGGTCGAGTTTGATGTCGTGGGCTTTGCTGCTCTGGCCGAACATCGAAAGAAAATTCGAAAGGTCGTAACGCTCGCGATATTCGACGAGGTTGACGGATTTGAGATGCGTGATGTCCATCGCGCGATCCACCGTGTCATCGAAATCGCCAAGTTCATCCACAAGTCCGAGGTCGAGCGCTTGCGAGCCGGAAACCACGCGGCCATCAGCGTAGTCTGCCCAGTCCTCTGCGAGCGCCGCGCCTTCTTTTTTGTTGATGGCGTGTGCGGCGCTGCGTCCTTCGGCGACGACATTGGTGAATCTTCCGTATGTTTCTTCAATCAGATTTTGCACCATCGCGCGTTCTTCTGCTGGAATTTCGGACGGCTCACGTTCGCCGCTCAACATGTCTTTGAACTTACCGCTCTTGAAGGTCATTGGCGCGACGCCAACCTTATCCATGAGCCCGCGATAATTGTAGCCATGCATGATGACGCCGATGCTGCCGGTGATGGTCAATTCGTTCGCGACAATCCAACGACAGCCGGACGAAATATAATAACCGCCGCTCGCTGCGAGACTGCCCATCGAGCAAATCACCGGTTTGCCTTTGCGACCGGGCTTGCCGTTTTCGTTCGGTTCGTCGGTCTGAAAATCGCGGATGGCTTTGCAAATTTCGTCAGATGCGAGCACTTCGCCGCCGGGTGAATCCACTTTTAAGATGACGGCTTTGACATGCCGGTCATCAGCCGCGCGATCAAGTTGCGCCTTGATGACGTCCACTTGATTATTGCCGTTGTCATCATAATCGTGACCGGAAATAACGCCATTCACCGTGATGACAGCGATTTTATTCTGTGAATCGTTGTCCTCCAAAATACATTCTTCCAACTTCGGACCGACTTCCCGCGCGCTAGCAGTTTTGAAATTGTGATTGAAACTGAAGGAATGCACGACGGCTTGTCCGATGATGATTAGGCCGGAAAATAACAGTAGCACGGCCAGGATGATTGAAGTGATCATCCAACCGCGATTTTTGCGCGTTTTGGGCGTTGGCGCGATGACCGGTGGCGGTGTTGAATTAAACGGAAAAGGTGGCGCATCCATATTGCGCGCAAACTACCGCAAAGCGGGCAGGGCGGCAAGCGGCGCTTCACCAATAATGCTGCACGAGCGGCTTGATTTCGCCGTCGTAAATTGCGCCAATCTTTTTTAGCGTGGCTTTGGAAAGCGTCGGTAAATCGGAAGCGGCGATGTTTTCCAAAACTTGCGCCGGACGTTTCGCGCCGGGAATGGCGCAGGTAACGGCGGGAAATTCCAGAATCCAGCGCAACGCCATTTGCGCGAGCGATGCATTGATGGGAACGAGTTTTTTTAATTGGCTGACGGCGCGCAGGCCAGTTTCAAAATCCACACCGGAAAAAGTTTCGCCGCGATCGAAGGCCGCGCCGTGGCGGTTGAAATTCCGGTGGTCGTCCTTCGCGAACTTACTTGCGGCAGAAATTTTTCCGGACAGCAAGCCGGATGCGAGCGGCACGCGTGCGAGAATGCCAACTTTGCGTTTCTGCGCTTCAGTAAAAAATAATTCCGCCGGACGTTGCCGGAAAATATTGAAGATAATCTGCACGGACTGGACGTTGGGAAACTCAATCGCTTTCAAAGCTTCCTCAACTTTTTCCACGCTGACACCGTAATGCCGTAATTTTCCTTCCTTCACCAAGTCGTCGAGGATGCCAAATATTTCCGGGCGATAAAAAACTTCCGTGTGCGGGCAATGCAGTTGCAGCAGGTCAATCGTGTCGGTGTTCAGATTTTTAAGACTGCGATTGACCCACGCGGTCAGATTTTTACGGCTGTAACCTTCGACCGTTTGTTTCGGCAAACGGCGACCAGCTTTGGTGGCGATGTAAAATTTTTCCTTCCGCTCTTTTTTTAATTTGGCGAACAGACGTTCGCTGCGGCCGTCGCCATAAACATCGGCGGTGTCAAAGAAGTTCACGCCGCCGTCGAGCGCGGCGTGCAGTGCAGCGAGCGATTCCTCGTCGCTTACGTTGCCCCACGAACCGCCGATGGCCCACGCGCCAAAACTGATTTCAGAGATTTTCCAGCCGGTGCGGCCAAGCGTGCGGTAGTTCATGCAAACAAGTTTAAGGAATTATTCGCCGAATTACAGCGGCAATGAGGTTTGCTTGTTAAATCACTGCTTCCCCTTCACCAACGCTTCGACCACCTGCGGGTCGGCGAGGGTAGAGACGTCGCCGATCTGGTCGGTCTGGTTCTCGGCGATCTTGCGCAGGATGCGGCGCATGATTTTACCGGAGCGCGTCTTTGGCAAACCGGGCGCGAATTGGATTTTATCCGGCACGGCGATGGCGCCGATTTCTTTGCGGACGTGGAGCGCGAGATCTTTCTTCAACTCGTCACTTTCGTTGATGTCGTCTTTCAACGTCACGAACGCGTAGAGCGCCTGGCCTTTGATGTCGTGCGGCATGGGCGCGACGGCGGCTTCGGCCACCTTGGGATGGCTCACGAGCGCGCTCTCGACTTCGGCGGTGCCGATGCGGTGGCCGGAGACATTGACGACATCGTCCACGCGGCCGAGCAACCAGTAGTCGCCGTCGGCGTCAATGCGACAGCCGTCGCCGGTAAAATACATGTCCTTGAACGTGGCGAAGTAGGTGTTGATGAAACGGTCGTGGTCGCCCCACGTTGTGCGCATGATGCCGGGCCACGGTTTCTTGATGCAAAGTTTGCCGCCTTCGTTCGGTTTGCATTCGGAGCCGTCGTCGCGGAGGACAACGGGTTCCACGCCGAAGAAGGCGCGTCCGGCGCTGCCGGGTTTGAGCGTGTGCGCGCCGGGCAACGGCGTGATGAGATGTCCGCCGGTTTCGGTCTGCCACCACGTGTCCACGATGGGACAACGTTCGCCGCCGACGTGTTTGTAATACCACATCCACGCCTCGGGATTGATGGGTTCGCCAACGGAACCGAGCACGCGGAGCGAAGACATGTTGTATTTCGCTGGGAATTCATCGCCGAGGCGTATCAACGCACGGATGGCGGTGGGTGCGGTGTAGAAGGAATTCACTTTGAACTTTTCGACGATTTTCCAGAGGCGTCCGGCGTCGGGATAGGTGGGCACGCCCTCGAACATGAGCGTGGTGCCGCCGTTGCAGAGCGGACCGTAAACGACGTAGCTGTGGCCGGTCACCCAACCGATGTCGGCGGTGCAGAAATAAACGTCGTTCTCGTGGATATCAAAAACGTATTTGTGCGTGATGGCGCTCCAGAGGAGATAACCAGCGGTGCTGTGGACGACGCCCTTGGGTTTGCCGGTAGAACCGGAGGTGTAAAGGATGAAGAGATAATCTTCGGCCTTCATCTTTTCTGCCGGACATTCGGCGGAAGCTTTCGCCATCAATTCGTGATACCACACATCGCGTCCGGCGACGATGTTGCACGGCTCATCGTTGCGTTTTACGACGACAACCTTCTGGATGCTCGGCGTGTGCGTGAGCGCGGCGTCGGCAAGCTTCTTGAGCGCGAGTGATTTTCCCGCGCGGAGCGAGACGTTCGCGGTGATGAGCAATTTACATTCGGAATCATTGATGCGGCCCGCTAGCGAATCGGAACTAAAACCACCGAAGACGATGGAATGAATCGCACCGATGCGCGCACAGGCGAGCATGGCTACGGCAGCTTCGGGAATCATCGGCATGTAAATCGCGACGCGGTCTCCCTTCGATACACCGAGCGATTTGAGGACGTTGGCGAACTTGCAGACATCTTTATAAAGCTCGGCGTAGGTGATGTGCTTCACATCTTCCTCAGGTTCGCCCTGCCAGATGATGGCCGTCTTGTTGCCGATGGTTTTGAGATGGCGATCGAGACAATTGACGGTGACGTTGAGTTCGCCGTCCTCGAACCACGTATGTTTGATGATACGCTTGTCGGTGTTCCACTCAAACTTACGTGCGTGCGTCGGTTGCTTGAACCAATCGAGCGTGGTGGATTGCTCCATCCAAAAATTTTCCGAGTCATTGACGGAGCGCGCATACATGGCGTCGTATTGCGCGGAATTGATCAAGGCGTGCTTGATGACTTCCGGCGACGGCGGGAAGGTGCGGCCAGCTTGTTGCAAGGATTCGGTAGAAATGGCGTTGCTCATTTTGGTTGGGGTGAAATCAGTTGCAGAATTTCCGAAAATAAAAAGCCGCTGTCAATCGCAAGACAGCGGCTTGATTAAAAATGATTTCTCGCTTCAGGCGTTGATGTTCGTTTTTCCGGCGGCGAAATAGTCCAGCAAGCGGATGAGTTTTTCTTTGGCTTCCTTGCGCGGAATAATGGTGTCAATCAAACCGTGGTCGAGCAGAAATTCCGCCGTCTGAAAGCCTGGCGGCAAATCCGCGTGTGTGGTGTCTTTGATGACGCGCGGTCCAGCGAAACCGATCATCGCGCCCGGTTCGGCGATGTTCAAATCACCCAGTGCTGCGTAGCTGGCCATCACGCCGCCGTAACTATTATTCGTCAAATAGCTGATGTAGGGCAAACGCTGCTGGCCGTGGACCGCTAGCGCGGCAGACGTTTTCGCCATCTGCATCAAACTAAATACACCTTCCTGCATGCGGGCGCCGCCGCTGGTGGAAATAATGATAACCGGCCAATGACCTTCCGTGCCGCGTTCGATGAGGCGCGTCAGTTTTTCACCGACGACCGCGCCCATGGAACCGCCCATGAAGCGAAAATCCATTACGCCGAGGGCGACCTGATGTGTGCCGATTTTGCCGATGCCGGTGACGACGGCGTCTTTGAGCATCGTGGCTTTTTTGTCACGTTCGAGCTTACTCTTGTAGCTGGCAAATTTCAAAACGTCCACGCTGACCATGTCCGCGTCCATCTCCTGAAAGGTGCAAGTCTCGACGAGCGAGCGGATGCGTTCGCGCGAAGCGATAGGAAAATGATAACCGCACTTCGAGCAGACTTGGAGGTTTTCGTCCAGCTCCTTGTCGAAGATCATTCCATCGCAGGAAGGACATTTCGTCCAAAGTCCTTCGGGAATCTCACGTTTCTTCGACTTGCTGCTGCCGACCTTGGGTTTTTTAACAAAACTGGTCTGCTCGGTATTAGCGGGCGGCGGTGTCAAAGCCGGTTCGACCTGCAGCACGCCATCAATAATTTTCTTCGTGAACGAAGTGGTATCCATGAACGCCGGATACTACAAAACTCAAAGCCCGCGCGCAACTGTCCAGACACAAACCTCCGCCGCGCCAGCCACTTGCAAAGCCTGCGCGCAGGCATTCGTCGTCGCGCCCGTGGTGAAAACATCGTCCACAAGAACAATTCGTTTGCCGTCCAGCTTCGTCCCGCGGCGAACGGCAAAGGCGTTCTTCATGTTCGCGGCGCGCGCCTCCCGCGTCAGCAACGTCTGCGTGGACGTGGGATGCACGCGTTGGAGAATTTTTTCATTCAGCGGAATTTTCGTGGCACGGGCGAGATGCTCGGCGAGCAGCGCGGCTTGGTTGAACTCGCGTTCCCGCAATTTGACCGGATGCAGCGGCACCGGCACGATGTAATCCCACTTCGCCTGCGCCAGCATCGGCGTGGCTTCGCGCACGAGTAGATTGGCGAGAAAGTTTTCAAACCAAAGCGCGTTGGAATATTTAAAGTGATGAATCGCTTCCAACACCACGGTTTTGGCGACGACCGCCGAGCGCGCAGAAGTAAAATACAATTCCAAATCATGGCAGTTGGTGCAGACGAAGTTTGTGGTGAGATTGCCTTCAAACGGCAATCCGCAGCGTTCGCAAAACGGCGCGCGGATGAAGCGGACGTGCGACCAGCATTGGCTGCACACGAAGCCTTCGCGTGCCTCCGCGCGGCGCTCGTGGCAAAGCTGGCAGACGGGCGGATACAGCAGATTCAAACTATCGGTCAGCACACCGATCATGGCGGAGAATTTATTTTGTCTGCCGGCGAGGGGAAGAAAAATCGGTGAAAATTTTCATTCGCAGCGATCCATTTCCTGTGCAATTATTTTTCCATGGCGCGTGGCTTGCCAAACAACGAGGTGGTCGGACCGGAGAAATTCGGTCGCTTTTATCTGCGCGAACTGCTGAACAGCGGTGGGATGGCGGATATCTGGCTTGTTTCCGATGAACGCCGGAAAACTTACGCGCTGCGCCGGTTGAAAAAGGAACTGCGTTTCAACTTCACTGCCCGCCGCCGCTTCACGCGTGGTAACGAAATTTTATCCCAACTGGCTGGCTGCGAAAACATCGTCGGCTACGTTGAGCACGGCAGTGATTACCTTTTGATGGATTACGTCGAGGCGGAGAATCTGAAGTCTTTATTTGCGCGGCAGGATCCGGTGTTGACCGAAAACGTGGCGCAAATCCTTATTGATATGGCGGCCGGTTTGAATGCGGTCCACGAACTTGGCTACATGCACCTCGATTTCAAACCGGAAAATGTTTTGGTTTCGCGCAATGCGGCGGTGCGGCTGATCGACTTCGACATGGCGCAACCGCTGCCGGACAAGCCGGTGAAGTTCTCCAAAAATCCCGGCACGCCCGGCTACATGGCGCCGGAACAATTAAAGCGCGAACCGATGGACGGCCGCGCGGATATTTTTGCTTTCGGCGTGGCGGCGTATGAATTGTTGACGAACAAAAAACCGTTTCCCGGCGAATCGCCCGGCGAAATTCTCGCGGCGCAGTTACAGCCGGAAGGACCGGTTCCGTTGCGCGAGTTGAATCCTGACGTGCCGCTCGCGCTGGAAACGGTGGTGTTGAAATGCCTCGAGCGTGAGCCGGAACGGCGCCACGCGTTCACCGGCGTGATGTTGCGCGAATTGCAAAACGCGCTCTACGTTTGAGCGCGTGACCGCTCAATGAATCTTCGGCCAGTTGGTCAGCGAATACGGCGTGAGCTGATAATCCGTGTGGAGAAAATGATTTGTGGAGAGTTGGTGCATGACACGGTTGATATCGCGAATCTGCGTAGCGTAGTTTGGTCCGCCGCCAACAAAATAATTGTGCGACACCAGCACGAGTTGGTTGCTGATGAGGAGCAGGGCGGGGTTGGAAGAATCGCCGCCGCGAATGGTGACGTTCCAATTCGTCGTCAGTCCGAACGGAACGGAGTTGTGGCTGTTCCAATTTACAAAGTTCCCGCTGGAAAAAGTCATCGGCTCGCCGAACAGCATCATGTCTTGATTCATCCCGATGCCTTGCACGAGGCTGCCGCTGCTGGTCGGCAGGTAGTTCGTATAATTTTCCGGCAGCACAGGCAGGAAGCCGACGCTCGGTGGTAATTCATCATCGAGCAAGCCCACACTGGTATCGCTGCCTACACCCACGCGTTCCAACGTATGTCGCCAATGCACTTTGTTGTGGGTATCCAAAAATCCGGCGAGCAAATTTTCCGGGTGCATGTGGGTGGCGCATAAATAATGGCGCGGGGAAACCATCGTGAACAATCCCTGACCGTTGAAGATATTACTGTAGCCGATGGGTGTGGCGCTCAAACCTTCCACGCCTTGCAACCAGAATTTGTGTGACCACGACGGCATGAAGAAGCGATCTAGGCCGATGGTAAGAAACGAGTGAAACTCCACCATGTCGGGATATTGGCCGGCGAAATTTTTGGCGCGCGCTGCGGTGTTGGTCGCCAGATAATACGCCAGCGTGCCGGGCTTCATGTAATCCAAGTCGTTGGTGGCGGCGCGCGTGGACAAAAGCATGCCGCTGATGGCGACGAGAAATAAAAGGCGGTGGCAGTAATGCTTCATGGAAAATTTATGCCGTTGCCGTCAAGTCGTAGCGGCGGCAATGGTTTTGCACCGCTTAAATCCTTTGTCGCGGTAGGCGATGAGAAAATAGGTCAGCACCGCTGTCACCATCGCCGCGAGTGCGCCCCAGAACAAGCGCCAGTCCGTGCCGCAGTGGGTCGTGCACGTGGCGAACCACCAACCGCTGCCGAGATAGCCGATCAGATTGCCGATGCCGCCGTTGAGCAGCGTCAGCAACGCCTGCGCGCGGTTGCGCCACGCGGAGGCGATGTTTTGGTCCAGAAAAATTTGCGCGGTGATGAAAACCAAAACGAACGACGCGCCGTGCAGCGTCACGCCGAGCAGCAGCGAAGGTTTCGTGTCCATCGCGCTGAAGACGAAGCGCAGCACGCCGAGACTGAGGCCCGCGGCAAAAATCCATTTCAACCGCCAGTTCACCAGCAGCCACGCGAGGCCGAACATCGCGATGAGTTCCGTGATTTGCGCGCAGCTCATCCACGCGCTCGTGTGTGTGAAGCCGAGGTCGTGCAGATGCGTCGGCGCATACGGATAGAACGCCGCGAGCGGGATACTGAATAGCGTCGTGACGATGAAAACCACGCGCACCTCCCGATCTTTCAGCAGCGTCAATGCGTCGAGGCCGAGCCGTTCGTGCCACGCCAGATGCTCAGCGGATTTGGGGATTTCCAACGTCGGCAGATAAAACGTGAACAGCGCTACCAGCAGCCAGACGACCGCGCCGAGATAGCCGGTATACGCCGAACGGTCTAGGCTCAACGCGCTGATGAGCAACGCGCCGCACATCCAACCGAACGTGGCGAGTGCGCGGATGGGACCGAATTCTTTTTTCGCATCGTCCAGCCGCGCGAGCACGAGCGCGGTGGATATGCTGAACATCGGTGAATACGACAGGTAAAAAATCTGAATGAGCGCGAGTATGAGCCATTCGTTCCAATGTCCGCGCATCGCCGTGCTAATGATCGTCATCATCGTGGCCGTCGTAATCGCCAGCCCGCGCAATACTTTTGCCGGCGGCACGTGCCGATCCGCCATCGCGCCGAACAAGAGCGGCGAGATGAACGCTGCAATCGCCGCCGCGGCAAACGCGAAGGGTTTGATGTTCCGCAAGCCGTGCGCATCCAGAATCGCGCCGAGCGGCACGAACCAGATGGACATCGCCGCTGCCTGAATGAAAAATAAAATCATCAGCTCGGCGTATTCAGCTTTGCGCAACGTTGTTAACACGAGCGGGAAGAATATTGAAACGCGCGCAGAAATTAAAGCGCGCAACCGATACCTCAGTGACTGCGCTGATACACGCGCACCCAATCAATTTCGTAGCGGATGGGGAATTCCGTCTGCGCCGGGTCGCCGCCGTTATCGCCGCCGATGGCCTGATTCAAGATGATAAAAACCGGCTGATGAAACGGGTTGCCGCCATCCGCCTTGTCCGCGTCCTTCAGCTTGAGGCGATTCATCAATTTACCGTCCAGCCACAGATCCATTTTCTGCGCATCCCAATCCATCGTCCAGATGTGAAATGCTTTTGACCACGCCGCGCCGCCGAGTTCATCCAGCGGCTTCTTTTTGGCGAGCCATTTGGTATCGCCATCCAGACTGAAACCAAAATTAGCCAGCACCATGCCGCGGTAATACTCCATGATATCCACCTCACCGCACGCCGGCCAATAAACGCCCGGCGATGTGCCGAGCGTCCAGAACGCCGGCCAACTGCCCGCGCGCGTATCAATGCGCGCCCGCATCTCGAACCGGCCATACTTGAACTGCTGCAAGTGACGGCTGGTGAGACTCGCGGAAGTATATTTGATCCACCGTCGGTTCGTCTGCCAATCATCGCTCTCCGCGCTGTAATCCGGATTGGGTTTATGTTCCCGCCGCGCCTCGATGACCAGCAGACCGTTCGTGCAAACCGCATTTTCCGGCTGATACCATTGCAACTCATGGTTGCGCGCGAAACCGTGTTCAAAATTCCAATTCGCCGGATCCGGCGCGCCATCCACGTTGAACTCATCGTGCCAGACCAATTTTTCACGCGAAGTCGCGCAGCCGGAGACCAGCAGCAGCAATAAGTTGAGGGTGATTAAAAATTTCATTAGCGGGAAGCCAGACGGCGCACGCGGGCGGAAGATTACTGGTTTAATTCGCCCCCGCAATCTTCTACCGGATTTATGTTCTGAAGCGATAACTCCCATGCGGATGGTTATAGTTCGGGATTAGCTTGCGCTTGGTCGAGTGACGAGCAAGTGCGGCGCGTCGAGTTATCCGAGCGTTTGTTTTTACCGAGTTAGTTTGAGCTATGATTACACTGTGGCTTATAACGAGTCGCCGGAGCCAATCGCCGTTGGCGCTGTCAGTTCCGCTATCTTTGGGCGCAAAATAATCTGACTGACACAGCTTTCTAGGTGCAAAGTTTCCCCGCGTAATTCATTCGAGATCACTCCGTGCAAGTCTTAGGCATGGTGCCAGCTCATTGATGGTTTGCTATTGCCTATTCTAACCTCCCTGATTTAATAGCCCCATGAGTATTGCCAATCTAACTCCGTCCCAATTACGCCAAGCTGCTGATCTCATTGAAAAGATTGCGGCATTGGAAAAACAACTCGCTCAGTTACAAGGAGTCAAAACTCCTACAGCCGCTGCTGCCAAACCCGTTAAGAAAAAAGGAGGAATAAGCGCGGCAGGAAAAGCTCGCATTTCTGCTGCGGCTAAACTCCGTTGGGCGAAGGTCAAAGCCGCCAAGGCTAAGACGGCTCCCAAAGCTGGTAAACCATTTGCTACTAAGCCGGCAAAAAAGAAATTTGTGATGAGTGCGGCCGCCAAAGCCAAACTTTCGGCACTTATGAAAGCCAGATGGGCGGCTAAAAAATCAGCCAAGAAATAATTTCTAAAACATTCTAACTGTAAAGGCCACTCATCAAGAGTGGCCTTTTACTTTATCGAGAAAATTATCTGAATAGTAAATTTAGGTATTGTTCATGGTCGGTTAAAGTTCATGAGTGTTAAATAGAGATTGTTTTCACGCTTGCGGCGGTTTTAATGATGGGACTGTGTCTGAAACCATTGTTAAAATTCGTGAGCTGACCAAGGTTTATGCCCAAGGCGATATCCAAGTGACCGCGCTAGACCGCATCACGCTCGATATTGCCGCCGGTGAATTTCTTTCGTTGATGGGACCGTCCGGCTCCGGCAAATCTACGTTGCTGCACATCATCGCCGGTGTGGATCGCCCGACCAGCGGCGAGTGTCTGGTGCAAGGCGTAGACGTGACGAAGCTGAACGAATCGCAACTCGCCGATTGGCGGAATCAAAATGTCGGCTTCATTTTTCAGACGTTCAATCTGATTCCTGTTTTGACGGCAGCGGAAAATGTGGAGCTGCCGTTGCTGCTCACGCAACTGGATCGCCGCCAAAGACGTCAGCAAGTTGAAACTGCGCTGGAAGTGGTCGGACTGGCCGACCGCGCGAAACATCTGCCGCGCCAGTTGTCCGGCGGACAGGAGCAACGTGTCGCCATCGCGCGTGCGCTGGTTACGGATCCGAAATTGATTGTCGCCGACGAGCCGACCGGCAATCTAGATTCGCACAGCGCACAGGAAGTCCTCACCGCACTGCAATCGCTGCGGCGTGACGCGGGCAAAACCATCATCATGGTCACGCACGATCCCAAGGCAGCTTCGTTCGGCACGCGCCAGATTCATTTGGAGAAAGGCGAATTGAGCGCGTGACTCTCTCGACGTTCATTTTCAAAAATGCGCTGCGCAATAAGAGGCGTGCGTTGCTGTCCGTGTCGAGTGTGGCGGCAAGTTTGTTTTTGTTGGTCACGCTCCAAGTCGCGTTACGCGAATTGACGTTGCCGGTGGAAAGTGCCGGCGCGGAACTTCGCGTTTGTGCGCGCAACAAAGTTTCGCTCACCAATCCGCTGCCCGCGCGACAACGCTCCATCATTGAAAAAATTCCCGGCGTCGAGGGCGTTACGCCATTCACTTGGTTCGGCGGCCAGTTTCAAAATGAAGGCGCGATGACCTTTGCGCAGTTCGCCATGGACGCGAAGGCGACGCGCTTGGTGTTTACCTACCTGAAGTTGACCGACGCGGAACTCGCCGCTTATCAGTCGGAAAAGTCCGCCGCCATCATCGGCAAAATTTCGGCGGACAAATATCATTTCAAAGTCGGCGACCATTTCACGCTCGACAGCACGATTTATCCGGGTTCGCTGGAATTCAAAATCGCCGGCATTTTCTCCGGCACAGCTGATGATCGGATGATGATGTTTCATCAGGAATATCTGGACGAATCCATCGGCACGCCCGGCCTCGTCGGCATGTGGTGGATCAAAGTGAAGACCGCCGAAGATATGCCGATTGTTATCAAAACGATTAACGATGCGTTCGCCAACACCGCCGCCGAGGTGCGCGCGGAAAGCGAACGCAATTTTCAACTCGGCTTTATCTCCATGCTCGGCAACATCAAGACGCTCATCGCCTCGATCAGCACCGTGGTCGTGTTCACGTTGGTGCTCGTCACGGCGAGCACGATGAGCATGGCCGTGCGCGAACGCTTCCGCGAACTGGCGATTTTGAAGGCGCTGGGTTTTCGCCGGCGTGAATTATTCGTCTTCATCCTCGCGGAAAGTTTTGGTCTCGCGGTCGCTGGGGCAATCATTGGCATTGGCACGGCGTATTGCGTCTATACGTTTGGTGACATCAGCAAAATGACGCACGGAATTTTCGTTTCGTTTGAAGTCACGCCGCAAATCATGGGGTTGGCGGCGCTGGTCGCGGCGGTGCTTGGAATCATTTCCGCAATCGCGCCGTCGCTAGCTGTGGCGCGGATGAGTGTGGTGAATGGCTTGAAAACATTGGATTAAATGGCACTGCCGCTAAAATATAATTTTCGCAACGTCATCGTCCGCTGGCGCGCAACACTGGCGACAATTCTCGGTATCGCGATGGTTGTCGCCGTGTATGTGCTCGTGCAGGCGCTCGCCGTTGGCTTGGAAAAATCCGCCAGCAACACCGGCGATCCACGCAATGTGATGATTGTCCGCAAGGGCGCGACCGCCGAATCCAGCAGTCAGGTTTCGCTCGCGCAACTTCAAACCATCCGCTACTGGCCGCAAATCGCGCACGACGAAAATGGCGCGCCGCTGGTTTCAGCCGATGTCATCACGCTCATCAGCCAGCCGCGCATTGATGGTCGCGGCGAAGCAAATGTTTCCGTGCGCGGCCTTACGCCCATCGGATTAAAATTACGTCCGCAAGTGAAACTGGTCACGGGTCGCTGGTTCACGCCGGGCAAACGCGAAGTGGCCATCAGCCAGAAAATCGCGCGACGTTTTACCAATTTCCATGTCGGTGACAGTTTTCGCACGGCCGGAAATACCCTGACGGTGGTTGGCGAATTTGATGGCAGCAACAGCGCCTTTGATTCCGAAGTCTGGATGGATGCGGACGAGGCACGCTCGTTGTTTGACCGTCAGAATTATTCCAGCCTGCTCGTGCGCGTAAGCAGTCCGCAAGCGGCACAAGAGATTATCACACGCATCGAAGCCGACAAACGTCTGCCGCTGCGCGCCGAAGCCGAGGTGAAATATTATGGCGACCAAACTGCAACGGCGATGCCCATCCGTATCCTCGGCAATTTCCTCGCCACCGCCATGTCCATCGGCGCAATTTTTGCGGCGATGAACACGATGTATGCCAGCGTCGGCGCGCGCACGCGCGAAATCGGCACCTTGCGCGTGCTCGGTTTTCGCCGCCGTTCGGTGCTCGCCGGTTTCATCATCGAAGGCGCGTTGCTTGCGGCCATCGGTGGCTTGCTCGGTTGTTTGCTGGCCTTGCCGTTGCACGGTTATTCTACCGGCACGATGAGTTTTAATTCTTTCAGTGAAACCGTTTTTGAATTTCGCATCACGCCGTGGCTGGCGACGAAAGGAATGATTTTTTCTGTGGTCGTCGGCGTCATCGGCAGTCTGCTGCCCGCGCTGCGCGCATCGCGTCTGCCGGTGATTGCCGCTTTAAAATCCGTTTAATGATTTAACAAAAATTTAATGAACACTGACAAATTATCGGGTCTGAAAATCGAGCCGCAGCAAAAACTGCGGACGCAAAAAACTTTTTGGAGCATCATCATCACCGTCTTGGTAGTGATGCTGCTGGCGCTGCTGATAGCCCAACCGTGGGCCAAAGATAGCCGCGACACCACAAAAAATGAGTCTGCCAGAACGACTGTTTCCACCAATTCAGTCGGCGCAACGACCACCGCTGTTTCATCTTCGCCCACGACGAACGCGACTGGCGCGAGCGTCCTGACCGTGAACGGTTACATCATCAACCGCGAGCGCATCGAAATCAGTCCGCGTTTTCTGGGCGTCGTGAAATGGATTGGCGTGAAGAAAGGTGACGCGGTGACCAACGGTCAGGTCGTGGTGCTCTTGGACGATACCGAATATCGCGCGCGGTTGGCCGAAGCCGAAGGCCAGTTGGCCGCGGCCCAAGCAGCGGTGTCGCGCGATGAATTAAATTTTCATCGCATCGAAAATCTTTCGCGCACCGACATCGAATCCAAACAGTCTGCCGACAACGCCCGCCTAATACTTGAAGCCGATCGCGCCTCGGTTCAAGCCGTGCAAGGCACCCGCGATCTCGCCCGGACTTACGTTGATTGGTGCACCATCCGCGCGCCGCTCAACGGCGTGGTCATGGAAAAACTGGTGAATCCCGGCGAACTGGTGATGCCGCAAAGTTTTGGTGGTGGTCGCGGCCCCAGCACCGCGCTACTCGCGGTCGCCAACCCGCTGGATTTGCAGGTGGAAATTGACGTGAATGAAGCGGATCTTTCCAAGATTTCCATAAATAGAAAATGTCATATCAGTCCCGAGGCGTATCCTGACAAAATTTACGAAGGTTACGTCGCGGAGATTGCGCCGGAAGCTGACCGCGCCAAAGGCACGTTACAAATCAAGGTGCAGATATTGAATCCGGACAAATACCTAACGCCGCAATTGAGTGCCAAAGTGGATATTCTGAAGACCGGCGAATAATTTTTGAGGAGCACGAATTAATCATGCCGCTGAATTGCGCGTTGATTTTTTGGTTGTCCGCAACAGGAAATAAACCACCGGAGTCGCAACCAGCGATAGCAGCACCGAGATGCACAGCGCACCGATAACCGCGACGGCCAAGGGTCGCAACATTTCTGCACCTGAACCGATGCCCCATGCGAGCGGCAACATTCCCAGCGCGGCGGCGAGCGAAGTCATCAGCACCGGACGCAAGCGACGATGGCCGGAGCGCACGAGTGCCTCAATTAGTTCCACGCCGTCGGCTTCCAGTTGCTGAACAAAATCGAGCATGAGGATTCCGTTTTTGGCGACGATGCCGACGCCGATGATTGCGCCCAGATAGGAAACAATGTTCACCGTGATGCCCGTAAGCCACAACGCGGCGACGGTTCCGAACATGGCGAGAATGGCGCCGAAGACAATTGCCGCTGGCTCGTTGAACGAACGAAATTCAATCAGCAGCACCGTGAATACCAATAGAATTGCGGCCAGCAAAACCATTACGAGGTTGCGGAACGATTCCTGTTGTTGCTGGTAAAGTCCGCCGTATTCAATTGTGCCGGGCGGCAGCGATTTGTCCTGACTCAATTTTTCCTGAATTTCTTTCATCGCGCTGCCGAGATCGCGACCTTCGAGTCGCGCGCTGACAACGATATCCTGCCGCAAATCATCGCGCACCAATTCAACTTCGCTGGGCTGCTGCGCGACCTCGGCAACTTGATTCAGTCGCACGACCGTGCCGTTGGCGGCGCGCAAGGGTAGTTCGCGTAATGCGGCGAGAGTATTCACGCTCGACGGCTGGGCCAGAACGCGGATGTTGACGATGCGGTCGCCTTCCAAAACATACGACGCCGTCTGGCCGAGCAGGGCGGTATTTACTGCGCCGGCGATGTCTTGAACACTCAACCCAAAGCGCGCGGCGTCGGCAGCGCGCACGCGAAAATTTATTGAAGGCCCGGTTTCCGTAAGCCCATCAAACGTGTCCACGACGCCGGGAATTTTTTTAATTTCTGCCTCCACGCGTGGCGCGGCTTGCTGCAGCCATTTTAAATCGGGCGAAAATAATTTGATTTCAATCGGGTCGGGCGTCATCTGCAAATCGCCAATGATATCGGTCAAGATGCCGGGAAAATCCCAGCGGAACGCGGGGAATTGCGCGTTGTATGTGTGGCGCAATTCCGCGATGACCTCCTGCGTGGAATGTTTGCGGTCGCGTTTCAATTTGACGGCGAAGTCGCCGCGATAGGCTTCCGTGACAAACATGCCCATTTCCGTGCCGAGCCGACGCGAGTAACTTTCCACATCTGGATTCGCGGATAAAATTTTCTCCGCCGCATCAAGCTGGCGCGAAGTTTCGGTGAGGCTCGTGCCTGGCGGCGCCCAATAATCAATGACAAAACCGCCTTCATCGAATTCGGGCAGAAAATCAGATTCCAATTGTTTGTAAATGAACACCGATGAAACCAGCACCGCGCCGCAGGCCAGCAGTGTGATCCAGCGAAACCGCAGTGCCAACCGCAGCGCGCGTTCGTAAATGCGAATGACGCGCGTCAGCAGAAATCCGCCTTCCGCATTTTTGGGCGCGTGGCCGTGTTCTAATTTTTCGCGGTCACGGATAAACCATGCGGCCAGCGACGGCGTAAGCGTGAGTGCCAGCACCAGCGAGGTGAGCAGCGACACCACCATCGTCAATGCCAGCGCGCGGAAAAATACGCCCGTGATGCCGGACAAAAACGCCAGCGGAATGAAAACCACCACCGGCGTCAGCGTCGAACTGATGAGCGGTTTTAAAATTTCGCCGATGGCTTCCTGAATACCAATCAACTTCAAACGTCCGGCGGCGACTTTGGCATAGATGGCTTCAACGACGACAATCGCATCGTCAATAATCAGTCCGATGGACGCCGCGATGCCGCCGAGCGTCATCATGTTGAAACTCATCCCCGCCAGCTTCATCGCCACAAAAGTAATCAGCACGGAAATCGGAATCGTAACAATCGCCGTCCAAACGCTGCCCCAATTTTTCAAAAAGAAGAACAGGATCAGCACCGACAGCAATAGTCCAAAAAAGATTGCGTCCCACACGCTGCTGATGGAATCGCGCACAAAAAGTGATTGGTCATAATAAAACGCGAGGTGCATGTCCGGCGGCAAATTCTGCCGCAGTTTTTGCAACTGTTGCTTCAGCGCGTTGGCAATGTCGAGCGTGCTGCCGTCGGCCTGACTTTGAATGTTCAACAGCACAGCGGTGCGGCCTTGCGCGGTCACGACTTTGAAGGCCGGCTCCGGTCCGCGCGCGATACTCGCCACGTCTTTGATTTGCACCGGATGATTGCCGTGAACGGTGACGACCACATTGCCAATTTCCTCTGCGGACCGGACGCGCCCGTCCACTGTCGTCAGATACAAATGATAATTTTCCTCGATCATTCCCGCCGGCGCGAAAAGATTATTTTTTGTCAACGCATCGCTCACGTCCGCCAAGCCAAGGTTGTTGGCCTGCAATTTCAGCGGGTCAATCACGACGTGAAATTCCGGTGCTTGTCCGCCAACAATTTCAACGCGCGCCACGCCGGGAATCTGGAGGAAACGCGGCTTCAATTCATAATTCGCCGTCTCCCAAAGCGACGTGATGTCGCGGTTAGAACTCGTGAGACTGATGCCCACGATGGGAAATGCCGCGAACGTCACGCGCTCAATTTCCGTGGAGACCGTCGCAGGTAAATCGCTGCGGATTTGCGCGATCCGGCCCAGCACATAAAGCTCCGACTGCGTCATGTCCACGTTCCAGTTAAACAAAACATTGATCTGCGCCGAACCGCGCTTCGTAGCCGAGCGCACCGTGACCGCGCCGGGAATGTCTTTCAGAGCTTCTTCAATCGGTCGCGTGACCGTCGCCATCATTTCGTCGGCGGGTGTAATGCCGTTGTTCGCGAGGATTACAATGCGTGGAAAATCTGTCTGCGGAAATACCGACGACGGCATTCGCAACGCGCAAAAAAATCCCGCGAGACACAACGCCGCCGCGATGAACGTGATGGACAGCGCGTGTTTGGTGGCGAAGCGGCCTAAAGCTGAATTCGTCTCTGGCTTCATTTGGCGTCAGGTGAATGGGTGGAGGAATTTTCTTCGCCCCCAGAATTTTGCACGCGGATTTTGGTTTTCTCCGGCAAGCCGTAAGCGCCGACCGTAACGACAAGGTCGCCTTCCTTAATTTCCGGCGCGGTGATTTCAACCAGACCATTTTCCTTTAAGCCGACTTGCACGGATAATTGCGTCGCCTCGCCATTTTTGACCAGCGCGATGAAGCTCTTGCCGCTTTCATCGGTGACGACACTTTCGCTTGGCACAGCAAGGCAATTCGTATGCACCACCGTCGCGATACGCAACGAAACAAATTGTCCGGGACGCAAGCCGCTGTCTTTCGGCAGCAGCGCGCGCACCAAAACCGTGTCGTTGTCCTTGTTCACATTCGGGCTGACGAATAATAATTCCGTCGCCGCCGGATGTTCCCCCAGCACTTCGAGCGGATTGCCCGCTTTCAAATCATTTGCCGACGCCGACGGAATTTCTGCGCTCACCGCGAGCCGGCTCAAATCCATCACCTCCGCGACCACCGTCGTCAAATCCACCGCCTGACCTGGCTTGGCATTGACGCGCACCACCGTGCCAGACAACGGCGCGGTGATTTGTAGCAACGCCAGTTGCGCCTCGGCATCCTGCAAATTTTTTAGCGACGTATTTTGTTGCTCGTATAATTTTTTTAGCCGCGCCACTTCTGCTGCCGCCGCTTGCGAATTTAATTCCACCAGCACGTCGCCTTTTTCAACATGCTGACCTTCGACGACATTTACTTTAGTCACGATACCTGCCGACGGCGCAGCGAGTTGCGCGCCGGCGGCAGGTTGATCTGCCGTGGCCGGTGCCGTTTCAATTGTGCCAAACCCTTGAACATAACCATGCAGCGTGACGGTCATGATTTTTCCAACCTGAACCGAAACTTCCGTGACGACATTTTCTTCCACCGCCGGATGGTCATCAGCATCCGCCAGCACGCGTGTTGCGCCGGTCAGAATTAATCCACCAAGCGTCACGGCCAACATTGAAATTATCTTTTTAAAATTCATATTTTGAAATCAGTTCGGAAGTCTTTGCATTTGCTGGACAATGGAATTCGCCAATGCCAGCGGGCTTTTCAGCGCATCTTCCAATTGGCCGAGCGCCGTTTGCCATTGCGATTCATTGTCCAGTTGCGCCAGCGCCGCGCTGCCCAATTCCAGTTGCGCGGTGAGCGAATCCAATTGGTCCGCCGCGCCAACATCCAGTTGTGCCTGCGCGGATTTTTGCTGCTGCGATTCGACGGCGAGTAAATTATTTCCCGTTTTCAACTGTTCGCCCGCCACGCGCCAGCCCGCGACCGCGCGATCAATTTCGCCGATGACTTGCGACTGCAACTCAATAAATTTTGCCGCCGCCAGTTTGCGCCGCGCCTCCGCCTCGGCAATCGGCCCTTGATTTTGGTCGAGGATTGGCAATTCCAAAGTTAGTCCGAGCGACCACTGATTGTCGCCCGCATTGCCGGAATTCCATGCGTAGCCGGGGCCGAGATGCAAATCGGGATACTGCTTGGCCACCTGCAATTGCAAGTCCGCCTCCGTCGCCGCGTAATCCGCCAGCGCCGCGAGAATGTCCGCGCGCGACCGCAACGCGATTTGCCGAGCTTCTGTTGTCGTGAGTTTTTCCGCGTCGTTCAGCGAAAAATCAAAATTCAAATCCACGCCGTCCAGCGCGGCTTCGCCCAAGCCGAGCGCCTGCGCCAACCGCGAACGCGCATCGGATTTTTTTGATTCTGCATCACTCAAATCTAGTTGCGTCTTATGCAACGCGATTTGCGCCGTCGCCAATTCCGGTCGGGAAATTTCGCCCGCGTCAAACCGTTGTTGCAGCAGCCGCACAATTCCATTTTGCGCCGCAAATTGTTTTTGTAATAACTCCGCTCGGCGGTCGGCGACGGTGAAATCCAGCAAACCGGCGCGCACGCCGCTGCGAATCTGCCAAGCGGCGGAAACAAAATTCCAGCGCGCCGATTCGGAAATTTTTTCCGCCTCGGCCAGTCGCTTGCCGCGTTTGCCCGCCGTTTCGATCGGCACATCAAACGTCACTGGCACGAGCCACGGGCTGTAATTACCGGGGATTTGTGAATCGTAACCTGGCGTGACTGTTACGGATGGATTCGGCCGCGCTCCCGCCGTTTTCAAGCCCGCCGTCGCGACGAGCCATTGCGCCCGCGCGACCTCGAGGCTCGGATGAAAATAAAACGCGACAAGTGTAAGCGAATTCAAATCCCAGTTCGTCAACGGCAAACTGTTGGTTTCGCGGCCAAGATTTTGCGCGAGAAATTTTTGCAGGCCGGCGTCGTCAAGTCGGCGCGCGTCAAATTGCGCGGCGGTTTTTCCCGGCGCTAGCGGCTGCGGTTCAAAGTGCGCGCAGCCAGCCAGCAAGGCGGCGATAAAAATGATGGGCCAATTTTTCACGAAATTATTTTTCCGGTGCGAGCGGCAATCGGATGGTCACGGTTGTCAAATTTTCCACCGACGCGATGCGGATTTCACCATGATGCGCGCGCGCAATCCATTCGGCAATGCTCAAGCCGAGACCGCAGCCATCCACGTCGGAATTGTGCGCCGCGGCGCCACGATAAAACCGCTCGAACACGCGCGGCAAAATTTCCGGTGGGATAATTTTTCCGGTGTTGGTAATTGTTAATTCCGCGTCTGCGCCGTCGCGGCGTAGGGCAAATTCCACCGTGCCGCCGGGTTGATTGTATTTCACCGCGTTGTCCGCAAGGTTCAATAAGAGCTGGCGCAGCCGGTGCCGGTCGCCACTGATGGAAATTTTTTTGCACGTGGTGAGCGTGACGGAAACGTTTGCCGACTTGGCAAGAATCTGTGCGTCGGCAAAAACGTCGCGCACGATTTCGTCCAATGGCAGCGCGGTGAATTTTAATTCAATTTGCCCGGCGTCGGCTTTCGTGAGCAATGTAAGCCCGTCCACAATTTTGGTCAGGCGCTGGATTTCATCGAGCTGGTCGGAAAGTTTTTCGCGCTGTGCAGCTGGTAAATTTTCCGCGTGCAACTCGGTTTCAATTTCGCCGTGCAAAATGGTGAGCGGTGTTTTTAATTCGTGCGAAGCGTGCAACGTGAATTCGCGGATGCGCTGGAAGGAGCTGCTGAGCCGCGTGGTCATGGCATTGAAAACTTCTGTGAGACGATCCAATTCGTCGCCATTGCCGGAGCGCGGCAATTTTTGCGCAAGGTTGCCGTCGTGGATTTTTTCCGCCGCTTCTATAATGGCTGTCACGGGCGCGAATGCGCGGCGCGTGAGCCACCAACCGCCGAGCAGCCCAATAACAACCGCTGAGCCGCCGTAAATAAAAATGATTTGGGTGATGTCCACGCCGGCATCGTCGTCAACCGTCACCTCGCGGTGGTGCGCGATTTTAGCACGTGTTTCGACTACCAGTTCGGAATACATGGCGATGCCGATGACCAGCAATGACAAGGAAAAAATGACCGCATACCACAGTGTTAGGCGGGTGCGGATGGTCATGCCGCCTCCTTCAACACATAGCCGATGCCGCGCACGGTGTGCAGCAGTTTCGCCTCGAAGCCGTCGTCAATTTTTTCGCGCAATCGCCGCACATAAACATCCACTAGATTCGTGCCGGGGTCGAAATCGTAGTCCCAAACTTTTTCAATAATGCTCATGCGTCCGCAAATCCGGTTGGGATTGCGCAGCAAAAATTCCAGTAGGCGATACTCGCGCACCGTCAGTTCAATTTTAGTTTCGCCGCGCCGCGCTTCGTGCGTCACGGTGTCGAGCGCGAGGTCGGCCAGTCGCAATACGGTGGATTTCGTTTCACCGCCGCGCCGGACGAGCGCGCGCACGCGGGCGACGAGTTCGGCAATGACAAACGGCTTGGGTAAATAATCATCTGCACCCGTGTTGAGTCCCGCGACGCGTTCATTGACTTCGCCGCGCGCAGAAAGTAGCAGAACGGGAATTTTATTGCCGCGTTCCCGCAATTGCGACAACACGCCCAGCCCGTCGCGTCCCGGCAACATGATGTCGAGCAGTAGCGCGTCGAACGGCGTTGCGGCGACCGCGGCTAGCGCGTCCTCGCCATTGCCGCAAACGTCCACCGCGAAGCCTTCGGCTTGCAGCGCCTTGCGGATGAACGAGGCGGTTTTTTTTTTCGTCTTCGACGACGAGGATACGCATGGCGGATAAATTAATTATTGCACCGGCTTGCCGTCCAACATGGCGAGCAAATCTTTTTGCGCTTCCTGAAAAGCGTCTGCGTTGACCTGATCCATCGCGTAAGGCGCAAGTTCATCAATGAGCCGGAGCCGGTTGACAATCAGCGGCAAATCCTGCGGGCCAGGATGCTTCGGGTCGGACAAACCATCTTCGTTCAAGTCTTCTATCAAATCTTTCCGCTCATTGGCGGGCAGGTTTGGATCGTTGATTGCATCCGCCCAATACTGTTCCGCGTCCGGGTCGGCGCCGACTAAACTCAAGGCCGCGCGCGCTTCCGGGTCTTGAATTTCCTTTGGCGGCTTTGAAGTTTTTCCGGCAAGTTGTTTTTTAGAATCCAACTTGGTTGTTGATTTTTTTTCTGCCGTCGCAGGTTCTAAATTTTTTTCCGGCGGGGAAATTTCCATTGCGGTTGTCCGGTTTTCAAATTGCGCGGTGGCAACCGCGATTGGTCGCGAAGATTGAACCGGTTGCGCTACGGCTCGGCGGCTGGCAATCACCACGCTCGCAAGCGTGCCAGCCACCACGACCAACAAAATCAGCAACAGATTTTTTTTCATGGATTTGATTTCAGTTAAACAGGCGGTCGTAATTTTCACGTTTCCACAGGGTGGCCGTCAATCAGCAAAGGCCGGGCGGCGAGGAACACCGCTCGACCTTTGGTTGGTTTCAACTAGTGGCAATCAGTCTTTATCTTCCTTTTTCTTCGCGGCATCTTCGGCGGCTTCCTTCGCCTGATCTTCCGGCGTTTCGGTGTCCACGCCAACCACGTCGCCCGTCAGCGCGTCCACAGCGACTTCCTTGATGTCCTTGGAATCCGGCGTCGTGATGTCAAACGACCAGATTAATTTTCCTTTTTCCTTTTCCAATTCGCCGTCCTTAACCGTGCCATTCGGCACTTTCGCCAACGCAGTTGCTTGCGCCGTTTCCTTGCTCACTTTGGCTTCCGCCATGAGTTTGGCGTCGCTGTCTTTTTCGCAGCGTTCGCATTTTTCCGAGGCGCAGCCGACGAGCAGGCTGGCGGCCAGCGTGGAGCAGACGATCATTTTTATATTCATAGGGGTTCGTTTAAGTAGTTGTTTTGTTTGTTGAAATTTAGACCAGCGCATTAAACAACATTGATATGAACGCAACGTGAACGGCGAATGACAAAATTGTAATTTTGAAATCTTTGTATTCTGGTCGGCGTCTGTCAGGCTGTTCAAGCAAACCAACTCAACTTTATTATGAAAACTCCGACATATTTCATCTTTGTATTAACGGGAATCAGCCTGATGTCCGGCCACGGTCTCGCGCAAGACGTCGCCGCGCCTTACAAAGTGCTCGCTACCACCCAACTCATGGGCAATGGCGGTATTGATTATGTCTATGCCGACAACGACGGTCGCCGCGTTTATGTGCCGCGTGGCGGCTCGACGTTTGTTTTCGATTTGGACAGCCACAAATACATCGGTGCGATCACCAACATCGGTGGTCACGGTGTGACCATTGACACCGCCACGCATCACGGTTTTAGCAGCAGCAGTCCGGTTGGGATGTTTGACATGGAGACGATGCAGAAGATCAAGAGCATTGAAGTTCAAGGCCGGCCCGATGGTATTCTTTTGGAACCGCTGACGGATAAGGTTTTTATTTTCAGCCACGAAGCGCCCAGCATTACGGTAATTGATCCCAAGGACGGATCGGTTGTGGGCACAATTGATGTTGGCGGCGCGATGGAACAGGCGCAAAGCGACGGGCAAGGAAAATTATTTGTGGCCGTCGAGGACGAGAAAAAAATTGCCGTCGTGGATTTGAAGACGATGAAACTCGTTACCAAATATGACCTCGGCGACAGCGCCGGTGAACCTGGCGGCCTCGGTCTGGATGTGAAAAATCACATTCTCTTCGCCATGTGCGCCAACCCCAACGTTTGCGTCGTGGTTAATGCCGACAGCGGCAAAGTGCTGGCGACTCTGCCCATCGGCAACGGCACGGACGGCGGCGGCTTCAATCCGAATACGATGGAAGCATGGAGTTCGCAACGCGATGGCACGTTGACGATTATTAAGGAAACCAGTCCCACTAACTTCGTGGTGGAACAAACGGTGCAAACCAAAGCCGGTTGTAAAACGTCCTCGCTTGACAGCAAGTCTAACCAGATCATTTTGGTCTGCACCGAACGCGCGCCCCAAGCCGCTTCGGTCACGAATACGCCCGCGACCTTATCCGTCACGAATGCGTCCGTCGGCCAACGCCGCAGTGGTGGACGGGGTGGCCGTGGCGGACCCGGCAATCTCAATGTGCTTTGGGTCGGTCGCTGAAATGGGTTCGGCGGATGTAAATGGAAGCCAAACTGCTTTTGCCTCGATTTGATGTTATGGCTTGTATAGTTTCACGTATGCCTTCCGTCTCTGTATCACGCAGACCCCATGAGCGTTTGCACCTGTGATACTGTTGAGTCATATATACTGCGTATTCATTTTGTAAGGATATGCCCGATGACTCGATGGTTGAGGTTTTTGGCGGTTTATGACTCGAAATATCGCGTTATCTATTAAGGCCAATGACAAATCATCAAACTAATCCGTCAACCGTGTTCAAAAAACTGCAAACACCGTCTGCCGCGCTGGCGACATAAAGATTTTTATTCGGGAAAATACTGAAAAAAGTGTTTGTCATTACTCTTTGTTTGCTGGCTACCAGCCGCCTTGTTGTCGCATCGTTTGAAGGGCGCGAAAGCCTCAATTTCAATCGCGGCTGGAAGTTTCAACCGGGCGATGCTTCGGGGGAGAATAGAATCGCGTTTGATGACTCAAAGTGGAGCGACGTCGGGCTGCCACACTCGTTCTCACTGCCATATTTCGCAGCAAACGACAAGTTCTACGTCGGCTACGGCTGGTATCGAAAACATTTTGATGTGCCGGCAGACTGGACTGGCAAGCGCGTCAATTTGGGATTCGACGGCGTGTTTCAGGTGGCCGAAGTGTTTGTGAACGGTCAGCGCATCGGCGAACACAAGGGTGGTTACACCGGTTTCACCTTTGACATCACCGACGCGGTGACGCCCGGCGACAACGTGGTGGCCGTGCGCGTGAACAATCTCTGGAACGCCCGGCTCGCACCGCGCGCCGGCGAGCATGCTTTTTCCGGCGGCATATATCGCGACGTGCGCATGGTCGTCACCGCGCCGCTGCACGTGGCGTGGTATGGCACGTCCGTCACCACGCCGCAGGTATCGAAGGCATCCGGCACAGTGAATGTGAAGACGGAAGTGGTGAACAATTCCGTCATGGCCAAATCCGCCACCATGAAGACCTGCGTGTTGGATGCGAAGGGGAACATAGTCGCGCAAATGGAATCCACGCAAACCATCGCGGCGGGCGCGACGAATGTCTTTGACCAGACCAGCCAGCCAATTGCCAATCCCAAACTGTGGTCGCCGGAAACCCCGAACATGTATTCGGTGAAAACCGTCGTGCTCGACGACGGCAAGCCGGTGGACGATTGCACCTCGCCGTTGGGTTTCCGCTGGTTCAAGTTCACTGCCGATCAGGGTTTTTTTCTCAACGGCGAGCACTATTATTTCAAGGGCGCGAACGTGCATCAGGACCACGCCGGCTGGGGCGACGCGGTGGCCGACAGCGGATTTTATCGCGATGTGAAACTGGTGAAGGACGCCGGCTTCGATTTTATTCGCGGTTCGCATTATCCGCACGCGCCGGCGTTTGCGACGGCATGCGACGAGCTGGGAATGCTGTTTTGGTCGGAAAATTGTTTCTGGGGCACGGGCGGCTTCAAAGATGCCGACTGGTGCCGCAGTGCGTATCCGACTGATCCGGCGGACGAGGCCGGTTTTGAAGCCAGCGTGAAAGCCAGTCTGCGCGACATGATCCGCATTCATCGGAATCATCCCAGCATCATCGTCTGGAGCATGAGTAACGAGCCGTTTTTCAGCGACAGCGCCGTGATGCCGAAAGTGCGGCGCTTGCTTTCCGACCTCGTAGCGTATTCGCATGAACTCGACCCGACCCGCCCGGCGGCCATCGGCGGCTGCCAGCGCGGGGACATTGACAAGCTCGGCGACATCGCCGGCTACAACGGCGACGGCGCGCGGTTGCCGGAGTTTCAGAAACCCAGCGTGGCGAGCGTGGTGAGCGAATACGGTTCAAACATTGCGGATCGTCCCGGCAAATACGAACCGGGCTGGGGCGACCTGTGCGGCACACCCGGCGCGAATAAAAATGAAATCGGTTCGTGGCGTTTGCCGTGGCGCAGTGGCGAGGCGATCTGGTGCGCGTTCGACCACGGCAGCATCGCCGGTCGGAAATTTGGCGCGATGGGTTTGGTGGATTACTTCCGTTTGCCGAAGCGGCAATGGTTTTGGTATCGCAACGAGTATTTACATATCCCGCCGCCGGCGTGGCCCAGCAATGGCATTCCCGCCGCACTGAAACTGACGGCGGATAAGACCACGCTCAATTCCGTGGACGGCACGGACGACGCGCAAATCATCGTGACCGTCGTGGACCAAGAGGGCAGGGCGCTCAACAACTGTCCGCCGGTGACGCTGGCGATTGAGTCCGGCCCCGGCGAGTTTCCAACCGGACCGAGCATTGCGTTTGAACCGAAATCCGACATCGTGATTCGCGATGGGATGGCGGCGATGGAATTTCGTTCGTATTACGCGGGCAAGACGCTGATTCGCGCCACATCGCCGGGATTGAAAGATGCGACGATTGAAATCACTTCACTGGGCGAACCGAAGTTTATTGCCGGCCAAACGCCGCCTGTGAAACCACGTCCGTATCTGCGCATTACAGACAAGGACACGAACGGTCCGCTGGCTATTTTAGGTTTGGAAAACCCGACGCGCGCCAGCAGCGAAGCCCCCGGCCACAGCGGTCGTCTGGCCAATGACGGCAATTCCGCCACATTTTGGCAGGCTGCCGCCGGGACTGAGAATTCTTGGTGGCAGGTTGACTTGGAAAAAATTACCGAGCTTACTCAGGCAAAACTGACTTTCCCAGTTGAAGGCGTATGGCGTTACAGAATCGAGATCTCTGAAGATGGCAGCCAATGGAAACCCGTCGTGAATCAGGTCAGTTCGGCCTTAATTGCGAATGAGTGCACCAACAAAATTCCTTCCGGCAAGATCGCGCGCTTCGTGCGTATTACATTCATAGGGTTGCCATCCAACATGCCTGCGGCGCTTTCCGAGGTGCAGTTCACCGGGCACCAGCCCCCAAGATGGGCTGTGCGCCTTTCAACTAATGATTAAATTTTGCTACGATCTTTCGTTCCCATGAGAAAGAATGGCACGCCTCCAATTGTAAACATAAATTAATGAAATTGTCGGAATACCTTCATGTTGGTTTGATAGGTTGATATTCGTGTTTAAGTCAAAAAAATATCAACCTACTAATAGTGTAAATAATTTTGTTGGAAATGTGGGGGGAAGCCTTGTCCCAAGTCGTCCGGCAATTCAAACCTTGCGGATAAAATTTGCGGCCCTGTTTTCACCTCAAGAAAATGAAGCAATAACAGACGTGTCTGATATATTTAGCATCACTCCGCTTGTTATGAAAAAATTTGCCCATTTACCGCAACCTGTATATGTAACTTTAGATGGTGATGAAGTAATTATTCAATACAAACAGAGTGTTGGAATGACTACATGATTTCCCGCCCAGTTTATAAAAATATATTTCCGCATCCGCGCCACGGACTCTTGGACATCCTGCGCTGGAAATGGGGTTGCGCTCCAGATGTGGTCAAGTATCCGGACATAAGTGGTTTTGCAACGACCTCATTTTCATTAGTGGCACCCAATCTGGAGCAGATGCAGAATCCAGATCCAGACCTAATTCAACTGACTTGGATTGGTCATTCGACTTTTCTGATACAGCATCGCCATCGAAATATATTAACTGATCCGATTTTTGGTGACTGCTTGACGCCAATTCCTGGAGTGCGGTTGCGGCGTAAAAGCCCTCCGGGAACGACATTGGAACAGATGCCGCGCATTGATGATGTGTTAATCAGCCATTGTCATTACGACCATCTTGATAAGCCAGCCATCAGAAGTTTGGGCAACGGCTCGCGCTTTTGGCTTCCATCAGGTCTCGGCAACTGGTTTAAGCGCCAAAAAATCTCAAGTTTTCAAGAGTTGGCTTGGTGGGAATCCACAAAGCTAAACGGAGAAATTGAAATCCATTCGGTGCCGGCACAGCATTTTGCCGCACGCGGGCCGTTTGACCGCGACCGCACGCATTGGTGCGGCTGGATTCTGCGTAGTTCCAGCCGAACTATTTATTTTGCTGGCGATACTGGTTATTGTCCGGTGTTTCAAGAGATAGGTGAACGCTTCGGTGGGGTGGATTTGGCATTAATTCCGATTGGAGCCTACCGCCCACGCTGGCTGATGAAGCCAATGCATGTTGATCCTTTTGAAGCCGTAAAAATCCATCAGGACGTGCGCTCGCGCTTTTCGATTGGTGGTCATTGGGGAACCTTTCGTCTGACGGATGAATCTCTGAACGAACCGCCCGCGCTTTTGAATTTCGCACTCGCGGAACAGAAGCTTTCCGCTCAAGACTTCCGCGTGTTGCGACCGGGCGAAACGATTACAATCTAAAACCCCCGCCCACGTAAATTTTATTAATGAAGGGTTCATTGGGGCTTCATGTTCAGTTGGTATCTATTACTGATGAAACTGAAATACCTGCTCTCGTTGCCAGCCCTGCTGCTGGCATTCAACTGCGCCCACGCTGAATTATTGTCGGTGGACAACCAGCAAAGTAAAATCGAAGTCGCTGTCAGTGCCACCGTAGATTCGTTTGTGGGCCACCTTGAGAATTACAAGGCCAACATTGATTACTCGCCGACCTCAAGCGTGCCAGACAAGGCCAGTGTGACTTTTGACTTCAAAGATTTGAAGACAGGAAATCCCAGTCGCGACACTGAAATGTTGAAGTGGCTTGATTATTCCACCAAGCCGTCCTGTAACTTCACCCTGAGCAACTGGAAAACTTTGGGCACGACCAATTACGCCGAAGGCAGCATCACCATCCACGGCGTAAAAAAATCGTTGGCGATGCCCGTGGTGGTCGGACAAACCGGCACCAACTACACCATCACCGGCACCGCCGACCTCAACTACCGCGACTTTGATCTGCCCATCATCCGCAAGATGCTGTTGCTGACCGTGGACCCGCACCTACGTGTTTCATTTCATCTCGTCGGCAGCATTCCGGCGAAATAAGCGGTTAATATATTATAATCAAACTCATGCCGGTGCACACACTAGCTGCAAATCGAATGCTGCGGGAAGCATTTGAGACTGGACTGCCATTGATGTCCGAGACTGAATTGCACCTGCGTGACGCCTTGCGCCAGACGCTTGATCATCCGGGCAGCATGGTGCGTGCGCAGATGGTATTTGAAGTTAGCACGCATTACGGACTGGAGACGAGCCGCGCAAAAAGTCTCGCCATCGCCATCGAATATTTTCACACCGCCTCGCTGATCTTTGATGATTTGCCGTGCATGGACGATGCTGCGAAACGGCGCGGCGAACCCTGCGTTCACCGCGTGCATGGTGAAGCTACGGCGATTCTCGCGGCGCTGGGACTAATCAATCGCGCTTACGCGATGGCTTGGCAGGCGATTCATTCTGCACCAGCAGAATACCGGCAGGCTGCGGGTGATTATTTAGAAAAGTGTCTAGGCGTTGCTGGCGTGTTGAATGGTCAGAGCCAGGATTTGCACTACGCAACTTTGCCAGAAAATGCCCGTGCCCCGCACAAAGTCGCATTGGGAAAAACGGTCACGCTGATTCAGTTGTCACTTGTGCTTCCGGCATTGCTCGGCGGCGCAAATGAAAGTGAGCGTCTGCATTTGGAACGTCTCGCCACATTCTGGGGCTTGAGCTACCAGATTCTCGACGACCTCAAGGATATGTTCGCGCGTCCCGAAGCAACCGGCAAAACCGCCGCGCGCGATGAGTTGTTGAACCGGCCCAACGCCGCCCTGAATGCGGGTGCTAAGTCTGCGTTCCAACGGGTGCAACGACTATTGCGCCTCGGCGATTGCACTTTGAAACGACTCTCCAACCGACAACCAACCTTGGTTTTCCTGCACCAATTACGCTCGCGTTTCGCCGCGGAACTCGCCAGCTACCAGCCCGCATGATTTGTTTGCGATGTTTCTTTTTCTAAAATTAATCCTGACCAATCTGCGGCGGCATCGCGTGCGCACACTCATCGGCGTGGCGGGCATCACTTTCAGCGTGGCAGCGATGCTTACGGTCGTCACGATTCTTCAAGGAGCAGTTGGAATGTTCCAGCGCATTTTGTCCAGCGACAGCGAACTCATCGTCTTCGAACGCGACGTTTCAGATTTGTTTTTCAGCAACGTCCCCGAAGACGACATCAAACAAATGAATGAATGGCCGATGGTGCAGGTGGCTAATCCGGTTTTGTTCGGCATCGTTTCCAGCCCCGGCCATCCGATCATCACTTGCTTTGGCATAACCCCGCAAGATGCGCGCATCCAGAACGCCGACTGGCAGTCAGGCACGCGCGCGGATTTTGGCAAAGATCCGCGCGGCGTGGCGCTCGGCGCACGCGCGGCGGCGTTCATGCACGCCAATGTTGGCTCACAAGTTTCCATCGGCCACGAAATGTTTCCTGTAGCCGGCATCTTGAAAACCGCCAACGGCTTTGAAGACGGCGGCGTGTTCATGCCACTCGCGGCGGCTGGAAATTTTTTCCATAAGGAAGGTGTCGTTTCAGTGGCGACGGTGAAGTTGAAAAACAAGGAAGACCGTGCGGCCTTCAAGCGCGCCGTCGAAGAAAAATTTCCCAAGCTCATCGCACTGGAAAATGAGGAATTCAGCCGCAGCTATTCGCAATTTAAAATCCTCAAGGCCACCGCCTGGGCGGTTGGCTTGTGCGGCTTGATGCTCGGCGGACTCGGTGTGGCGAACACGATGATCATGTCCGTGTTCACCCGCATCCGTGAAATCGCCATCCTGCGCGTGAACGGATTTTCGCGGGTGCAGATCGCAGTCTTGATTTTTGGCGAATCAGCAGTGGTTTCCCTCACCGGTGCGGTGGCCGGCCTGTCTCTGGGAACGGTCTGCATTTGGATTCTAAAATTCATCCCCGACTTGAACGGCTACATCGAAGGTCGCTGGCAGCCCGAGGTGGCACTGGTGGTGACGTTGCTGGCCTGCGCGACCGGCATCGCCGGCGCGCTCTATCCGGCGATTTACGCCGTGCGCATTCGCGCGGTGGAGGCATTACGGTTTGAATGAACGCCATGGCTACACCGACTGACAATCAAAAGTTTGTGCTCCAGGCGAAAGACGTCTGGAAAAGTTATGACAACAAGATGGTCAATGTTCTCAACGGCGTTGATTTTGCAGCGCGCGCCAGCGAGACCATCGCTTTGTGCGGCCCGTCCGGCTGCGGAAAAAGCACATTACTTCACGTGCTGGGCGGACTCGACACGCTCGACAACGGACAAGTTTTTATCAACGGCACCGCCTTGAAATCCGATGGCAGCGAACTTCACCGCCTGCGTCATGAAATCGGTTTTGTCTTTCAACTCCACAATTTAATCCCCGACCTGACCCTCGAAGAGAACTGTCTGATCCCAACGGTCGCAGCGGGAACCAAGCGAAGTGAGGCGCGCGAAAGACTGATGCAACTCGTCAAACGAACCGGCCTCGCGCATCGGCTCGGTCATCGCATTCAAAAACTTTCCGGTGGCGAACGCCAACGCACCGCGTTGTGCCGTGCGTTGATGAACCGCCCGAAGATTCTGCTCGCCGACGAACCAACTGGCGCGCTTGATGAGCGGACGCGCACGCAAGTGTTCGACCTTTTGCTTGAACTCGTTGCCACCGAAAAAATCACGCTCGTGATGGCCACCCATGACCGCACGCTGGCGGAACGTTGCGACCGCATCGCGCTCATGCGCGATGGAAAAATTCTGGGAATCTAAAAACGTGCCGACCAAGCAACCATCCGCTGTTTTGACGGTGGCCGCGTGGCACAGCCTCGCATGGCTCGTCTGCGCCAACGCCATTGGGCTGTTGCTCGCCACCTTGCTGTTGTTTCCGGGCTCAAATCACTGGCTGGGCGAATTCACTTACGGACGCTGGGTGCCGCTGCATCTGAATCTACAACTTTACGGCTGGTGCAGTTTGCCACTCGTGGCTTGGCTTTTGAAAACTTACCGCGCCGACCAAGAACCAGCCTCGCGTTGGGCGCGGACAACTTTGTGGATGTGGTCGGCTTCACTGATGATTGGCGCAGCGTCGTGGCTCACCGGACATTCGAGCGGAAAATTATTTCTCGACTGGATTGGCTACCCACGAACCCTGTTTCCGCTGGCGATATTTTTTCTTTGGTTAGTTCTCGTCTGGTCGCTGCGCCAACACTGGTCATCAGAAAAAAATCGCGTTGCAAAAATTATCGGACTCATCGGTTTGTTGACGGTGCCGCCGACGCTTTACTGGGCGGCCGGCGCGAGCGTTTATCCCGCAGTCAATCCCGACACCGGCGGGCCGACCGGCGCGAGCCTGTTGGATTCCACGCTGGGCATCGTCATCATCCTGCTGCTGCTGCCGCGCGGATTGGGGCGTCGGCAAAAAGCCGGCAGTCGGATCAACAAAGTAGTTCTGGCGTTGTATGGCGCGGAACTGGTCGTCTATCTTTTCACGGGACACCACAACACGAGTCACCGGCTGTTCTCACAATTTATTGGGCTGGCTTGCCTGTTGCCGTGGATGGTGGCGATGCCGGCATATTTTCAATCCTTCGAGTGGCCGCGCCATTCGCGGCGATGGATGATGAGTTTTCTTTTCTGGTGGATGATTTTGCTGGCCAGCGGCTGGTTCGCATTTCTGCCGGGAATACTGGATCACCTCAAATTTACAGACGGACTTGTGGCGCATTCGCATCTCGCGATGGCCGGATTTGTTTCCAGCATGAATTTATTTCTGCTGACCAATTTTCTGGAAGACGACGCGAAATGTCTGAACATCAACCGGGCTTTCTATGCGTGGCAAGTCGGTCTCGCGCTTTACATCGTATCCATGGCCAGCGCCGGTTGGTTTGAAAGCCACGATCGGTCTTTCACCATAATTCCCGGTAACATTCGCAATCTGCTTTACTCAATCCGATTCGCTGGAGGCATCCTGATGTTTTTCGCTTCGCTCAACTGGCTCATCGCCGTCACGCGCAAGCTTGAATCGCAAGAAGCCAAGCCAGCGCCAGCATTAACTACCGCCTCATCGCCTGCCGCATGAATCGCAATCGCTTCAAACAATTTCTGCTGGTCTATCAACTGCTCGCCGGTTCATGCGACACGGCCACCGGCGTGCTTTTGATTTTCGCCCCGGCTTGGACACTGACGTTGATGGGCGTGGCGCACAGTTCATTTGCACCCGTCGCCACTTCATTTGTCGGCACATTTGTTTTGTCGGTGGGACTTGCTTACCTATACGCCGCAAAATTACCGATGAACCCGGCGAATGCCCCGCGCTGGCAAACCGTTTGGCTGCTGACCGCTTTGAGCAGAACCTTGGTGGCGGGATTTCTCGTCTGGCAAATCATCACCAAACAAATGGAATCCGCGTGGATCACAGTTGCCTTAACTGACGGCGTGCTGGCAACTGCACAATGGATTGGCCTGGCAAAAGGCTGGCTGCGGTTTGATTTAGAAAAATGAAAACGCCACCTGCGCAAAATCAATCTCGGTTGGACGGCTGGCGCGGCATCAGTTTTGTCATAGTCACCTACATTTATTTTTTAATCTTCGCGCAATTCGCCTTTTTGAAACGCCTCGCGGAATTTGGCATCGAGGGAAATCAACTCAAGACAATCATGGGCGCGATGGCCGGCGGCGGAATTCTGGTCAGCTTGCTCGCTTATCGGCTGGAAGAAATCTGGGCGGCAGCGCGTCGTTTACAGATGGCATTTCTCGGTTGCGCCATCGGCGCGCTGCTGACCTTGGCTAAATTGAATTTAGTTTTTGGTGTTACCATTTCATTTTTGATTGGCGCTTCCGTCGGCCTGTTGACCGTCACCTTGGTCACCCATCTGCGCACTTGGATTGGACCGCATCAACCGCTGTTAAAAATCGGCCTCGGAACTGGACTCGCTTATCTCACTTGCAATGTTCCAGCGCTGTTCACCGCCTCACCGGCAACGCAGGCAATCGTCTCGGCAACGCTCTGTTTTATGGGAATTGCGCTGGCCGACAAAAATCTGACCGCAACAAATCAAGGTGATGTTCCGCTGCGCCAAGGCATGGTTCCATCGTTCTGGTTTGCCTTGGCCTGTTTCACCGCGTTGGTGTGGCTCGATTCCGCCGCATTTTTTATCATCCAAAATACTCCTGTGCTCAAGTCGGGAACTTGGGAAGGCATGCATCGCCTCTGGCTCATCGGTGGGATTCATCTCGCCGCCGCCTTGGGCAGTGCGCTGCTGCTGCGCCGGTTCGGTTTGATGACAACGTTGGGCGCGGCGCTCGCTTGCATGGCCTGCGCGTGTCTGCTGTTGGCAAATCCTAGCCGTGCTCCGTTGGCGGCTGGGCTTTATCCGCTGGGCGTGTCGTTGTATTCCGTGGCGCTGGTCGCCTATCCTTCGTTCTTCGCCAACATATCTGATGCCCGCCGCCGTGCGCGACTGGCGGGTTGTCTTTACGCTGTCGCGGGTTGGTTTGGTTCTGGCATGGGTATTGGCATGGGAGAAAACTTGCGGTGCGTGCCGCCGGAATTTGTCGCCGGTGCGGTGCTGCTGTTTCTATTTCCTTGGGGTTGGAAATTTCTGTCAACGCGCAAACGCGAACTAACGGCGACGGCGGTTCTGCTCGCTGCAACTTTCGGTTTGCAAGCGTTGGTCAGCAAGCCAACGACAGTTTCGCTTTCGCCCATCGCGCGGGGCCGACAGGTTTTTATTTCCGAAGGCTGCATCAACTGTCACTCGCAATTTGTCCGGCCCGGCTCAGCGGATGAATTGCTTTGGGGTCCGGCCTCAAGTGTGAAGGTCGTCCGCGCCGAAGAACCACCGCTCATCGGGAACCGCCGGCAAGGACCAGACCTCGCGCAAATCGGCAACCGTCGTTCGGCGTTGTGGTTGAAAGCACACTTCTTTAATCCGTCAGCCGTCAGCCGAAATTCCACGATGCCCAGCTATGCGCATCTGTTTTCCGACGAACGCGGCGCAGCGCTGGTGGCCTATCTGCAAACCCTCGGCCAAACCAATATTACGGATCGTTTCATCATTGCGGCAGCTTGGGAACCGTCCGAGGCAGCGATGACCGCTGCCGAAAAGCTCGACGGTTCGGCGCTCGTCGAGCAATATTGCTCCACATGCCACAGTGAGAACGGCGCAACCCGGCTTGCTTGGAAATCCGAGTTCAAAAAATTGCCGCCGGATTTTGTGAAAGGGCCGTTTGATAATGTGCCCCGGACAGCCGACGCTGCGTGGCGCGCGCGACGGTTTGCCGAAATTATCAAATTCGGATTGCCGGGCACCGATATGCCGGGACATGAATATTTACCAGATGTGGACATCGCCGCGCACGATGCGGATGGTGGCGCTGTTCGGGCTTTGTCCGCGGTATATCTCCCCCGCGCTGACGTAATTGGTTCCCGAAAGAATGACCGCGCTGTAAACGCTGTAATTATTGATGATGGTTACGGTGCAATCAGAGATGCCGCTGATCTGCCGGGGCGTGCTCTGGAAGCTCAAGACAATGGTCCGGCTGGGAAAATTGGTGGAGATCAAAAGCGGGATGGGAATATATTGCGTGTTGTTGTCCAGACTGCCAAAACTGGCAAACCCGTTACCCTCCAAACCTCCAGCCACGAAGGTGGTGTTGGTGGTGTAATCCTTCTTGGCAATCTTGCCGAAGGATACTTTGCGCAGCGGTGAGCCACCGCTGGCGTTCTGCGCCGGGGCACTCGCCTTCGGCGTTAGGTTTGGTGAAGCCGGAGTTGGTGACGCAGCCGGGGCTGCGGGTGGTGCATCAAGCACCACCGTGCCGCCAGAGGCGGCCGGGTTATGGCGTGGCATAAGGCCTTTGCAGACGGCCACCGTTTAGGTGGCCATCCGAAAATAGAAAACGAGAAGAAGAAAGCTGACTAGCTTGTCAGCAATGCGGAAAAATTAATTCAATCCCTGAAGACGCATTTGATACTCGCGCAGCCGGTCTTTGGCTTCGGTCAAATCACGATTAAGGTCGGTCAACACCGTAGCGGCAAACACCTGAAACTTTTCATCCGCTTTTTTAAGTCTGACTTGTTCTTCAACCTGCTGGATTTGTGCGTTCAGAAACTCAATCCACGCCTGCATATCCGCGATCCCTTGCGCCGACGGACGGGCGAGCGGACGGCCTTTCTCTGCGAGGTTGGCCGCATCTAAAATCATCTCTAACTCAACCGGTGTTGGATCAGAGAAAGGTGATGGCGATTCGGGCTGGCTCACGGTTTAAGTTTTAACGCAGAGGCGCAGGGACGCAAAGAGATATTTAATTGGTGGCCGTGACGCAGTCACTGGTGAGTTGTTGCAATGCGCCTTGGGCATCGAGCAATGCCTGACGGACATTTCCGCAGGCAAAGTTGGCAATCTGTCCGGCATCACGCGGCGAGATTTCTGGGGCGATGCGGATGAGCAGATTTTGAATATCCGATGGCAGTGGTGGCGCAATTTCAAATGCCTGAAAGCGGGTTTGAAACCGATTTTCAAAATCCGAGAGCGAACAATTGCTGGTGCAGGCGACGATGACACCTTGCGGCAGATCATCCAGCAACGTGAGGAAACGCACCTGCGCCACGCGCGGAATTTCATCCGCTTCATCAATCCACAACATCCGCCAGTCGCCAAACAGATTGCGGTAATGAAAGCCCGCCGCAAGGAGTTCAATGCGTTCCATCTTACACTCCGTCCCGTTGAGTTTTGTGGTGGACCACTTGTTGCAGCCGGTGAGATGTTGTAGGTATTGCACCAGAGCGCTTTTACCCAAACCCGGTTTGCCATTGAACAGAAATTTCAGCGGCGTTTGGCCGTTGTGATTGGCCAGATTAACCGCTTTGGCAATTTGTTGGGCAACCAAGGGTGCGCCAGTCTGGTCACCGGACTGGCGCGAAACGATGTTGTCGCCGATAAAGTCATCCACTGATTTGGGGATGAACAGACCGGCACAACGGGCAATAAGTTCGTTCATGGTGAAAGTGGGTTTGGCTGGTGGCCGTCCGCAAGGACTTCCAACCAGCCGGTTTCGCGGACAATGACGCGGACGCGCGAGTCCGGAGCAAAGCCGGCGCGGGCCAGCCAGTTGCCTTTTAGCCGGATGGCGGGTTTGATTTTATGACGATGAAAGTCACCGGTCTTTTCGACTTTAAGGTTTCGTATCTTCATGGAATTGTTTTTAGCCATCTCTGGACAGACTGATTAGCGAGGACTTTGGCGACATTGCCTGCTTGCCAACGGCCTTTGGCTATGCGGAAAGAAGTGGTTTCGTGCGGACTGCGCAGGTTAAGCGTTTCACCGGCGCGTTTTGTTCGCACACGATGACGATTCAGTTCAGCGGCGATGGCGGAATAACTCCAACCGGACCGTCGGCGAGCAACCATCCTTAAAATCCAATCTTGCTCGAATGTGTTATCCACGAGCTTCCGCACCTTAACACCTTTATCAGTGACTTCGCCGGTCTCAATCGTATCCCAGCCAAACGGAACCGTGCCGGTGAGCAGACCGTTGGCACGTTTCTGATCGAGCGCAGTCTGGATACGCTCGCGGATGCGAGCCAGTTCGAGTTCCGCAAACACAGCGGCAATCTGCATAAAGGCGCGGCCCATCGGCGTGCGTGTATCCACATTGATGTCGAGGAATAGGATGCGGACGCCAAGTTGTTCAAAGCTCCGGACAGTCTGATTGATGTCGATGACATCACGGCCCAGCCGATCCACCTTGGGAACAATAATCGTGACCGTGTGACCCGACTCGATTGCCTGACGCGTTCGCAAGAGCAGGGCGGCGCCTTGCTCACGTTTCCCAAACTCGATACTCCCGCTGGTATCTGGTTCAGCGAACAGTTCCGGCTCCAAACCACCATGATACTCGACTGCCCGTTTCACCTGTTCGGTTTGGGCTTCAATGGATAAGTCCTGCCGGTTAGTAGAGACGCGGACATAACCGAAATTAAGGTGAAACATATAACTCCTGAAACTTGAAAAGTTGACTCTACAAAGATTTGGTGACTAACTATGGGCATGAGTATTCTCAATCTAACTCCGTCCCAATTAAGACAGGCCGCGCAGCTCAAGGAACAAATCACCAAGCTGCAAGGTGAACTAAGCAAGTTAGCTGGCACACCGGCGGTTAAGTCCGTTGTGGCAAAGACCAGCCCCGCTCCGAAGAAAAAGGGCGGCATGAGCGCCGCCGGTCTGGCGCGCATTGTGGCCTTTCAAAAAGCCCGCTGGGCCAAGATCAAGGCTGCCAAAGGCAAAGTTGCTGCCCCAGCTGCCAAGGTGGCGAAGCCGGCCAAGAAGAAATTTGTGATGAGCGCGGCGGCCAAAGCTAAAATTTCGGCGGCCGCCAAGGCGCGTTGGGCCAAGATCAAAGCCGCCAAGAAATAATCATCTGCCTTTCAAGGCCGCCCAATTCGGGCGGCCTTGTTGTTTCAACGAAAGCATCTCCGCCAGTCCTTGCGGACGGCCACCATGAGAGCCGGTAACTGTGTGATGTCGATCGCGGACGATTCAATGCTGCATTGTCTGTTGAGTTTAATTAACTCGAATTTGTGTTTGTCGAAATTGGGTTTCGCGAGTTCCAGACGAATAGCGGCGACGATATTGCCGGATGGTTTGACATAGGCGCGTTTAACGCTGTCCCAGATTTCTCGTTCCAAATCTTCACGGAGTAAATCGTGATAGGTCTTGCCACTGGTAAAGTAGCCACCGTTCTCGTAGGTCTGTCGTAGATGGATACACCATTCCGCCACCGTGCGGTCGGCGGCGATGAATTCGGTTTTTGGCCCAAGCCGATACTGGCGGCCTCTGTGGGTTATTGTTTTCCCTTCGTAACTGTAAGATGCATTATCTGGCCCGTTGTAATCAGCGACAGCAATCAACTCATAGGCATCTGCCGTTTCGCGCAACCACGACCCGCAGCGTCCGCCTACCGTCCATAATTTGCCGTCATACCGGAACGTGTTGATGCCTTTTCCATCACTGCTACTGGAAAGTGCCGGAGCAGAATAGGCGGCAGCGATGTCGCCTTCGCGCCCGCTAAACACGCCCCAATCAAGGCGCGAGATATGGACGATATTTGTCATGTTTCAATTACGCGAAAACCGTTGTCTCCAGTCCTTGCGGACGGCCACCGGGGCAGGATTGAATTGTGTCGGTTCAGCTTTGGCTGGTTGATTGCCGATGCCGAGTGCGGCTTTTGCTATCTCCAGAAACCGTTCAGCGGGTTCACGCGTTTTGAAGATGAAGCCTGGAATAGCTCCATCGCGCCGGTAACTGGAATAGTAGCCACCCAATTTTCTGGCTGACTGGTTCAACTGTTCATAAATGGAGCGTTCAACCCGCGTGCCCAGCGGCACCACGAACAATGGGGTCTTCGTTTTGGTATGATTCGTTTCTAAAATTGCCAGTGCGGTGGCCGCAACGCAGTTGCTGGCTGGCGGGAGTGGTGGCAGGTCGAAAACAATCCGACACCAGTTATTGCCGACACGTTCGGCATCGGGTGTGTATTCGACACCTTTTAATTTAGCCCCGACGGGAAAATGAGTTCGGCTTAACAACTCGTTGACGTAATGCGACAGATCACGGTCACAGTTCTGGCCGAGCAGACGCGGCGTGAATTGGCCGACATATTCGACTCGTTGTAACGCACACAGCGCCCGTCCGACCTGTTCATGAAAGTCTGTGCTGGACTGGTCATCATTGCCCGCACGAAAGTGCCGGGACTCCGTGACATATTTTGCCCCGCCAAACACATCCGGCCAGACGTTATCGTGGTTGTAATCGTAGCAGTCGGTCATACCGTCAAAATCGCCTTCGCGGTATTTATCCGTGAACTTGGCAACTTCATCGGTAGTCGGCCCAAAGTTCCAATGAACACGGATGGCGTCGCCGCCGGCATAAGCTTCGGATTTGACGGAAAACTTTACGCCGGGAAATTCGCGCTGAAGTTCGGTCTTGAAATTTGCCGCGCCGAGTGCATGAGTGGAGACCTTACCGTCGGCCACCTTCAGCCACGGATATAGCTTGGGTAACGCGGCACGTTTCTTCGTCCGTTGGTTGCTTATGCGTAACTGTTCCGCTTCGTCGGCCTTTCTTTTGGCTTCCGCCGCGCCGAGCGCCGCTGTGATTTCAGCGGCGGCAGCGATGCCATCCTCAATCCGCCACTGACAACTGCCGAGGACAAGGGCTTCCGGCACGGTGGACAGATGAGCACGTTCACCCGTGAACACAATTTTGAAATCTGCCTGACCGCCCATGACGCCAACGCCACCTAGTTTGGCAATGGTCTCGGGTTTTTGTTCGCCAACGATTTCATAGACGATGCCGTCCATGCCGCCGTAAAGAATACAATGAATGCGCTGGCCGACGATTACCTTGCGGATAACCGCCGGAGCAGAGTTAGGATTTGGTTTCGGCGGTGAAATGGCGGCGGCGGGATTGAATCGTTTCATAATTAAAAGCGGTTGGGCGACGGCCAGAGTTTTTCGAGCCGCCGTTGGTATTTTTTATCGGGCAGCACTTCACCCGACTCAAACGCCATCGAATAGCAGGCGACTTCGCCTTTGCCATTCGGATCCGGCAGGACGTAATCACCGGCGGCGTTGAGGATGGGTTGAAAATTGTCGCCGCCGCGCTCGAACTGGATGTGCAGATCATCCGGGCCTTCCTGCCATGCGTAAGCAATGGCGACTTGAATGGCTGTTTCAGTGCGGGAACCGTTTGGTGAGCGGAGGAGAAATTCTAGGTGCATGGTAATTAGGTGTCGGCCGATGGGAGAAATGATTTTCTTGGTCTGCCTTATGGTGGCCGTCCGCAAGGACCCCGTGCATTTACCCGCCGGTCAAAAAGGGGGTTGCGGTGAATCAACCGCCTATTCACCGCAGATTGTGCGGTGAATAATTTCAGTTAGCAGTTGATAACGCTTGACGTTAATAACGAGTAGCGTTATAGTCGGTGGTGCGATGATTGAAAGTTTTGCGTGCGCGGAGACGGAAAAAATTTTCCGTGGGCAGATGGCGCGACGGTTGCCGCCGGACATCCAGCGCACCGCCCGCCGGAAGCTGTTGCAACTGCACGCGGCGGCACAATTGATGGATATGGCCGTGCCACCGGGCAACCGGCTGGAAGCGTTAAAAGGTAGGCGGGCAGGGCAGCATAGCGTGCGTATCAATGACCAGTGGCGGATCTGTTTCCGCTGGGAGTCAGGCGCTCACGAGGTGGAAATTGTGGATTACCATTAAAAAATTATGAAAAGTAAACTGCTGGCGAACATCACCCCCGGTGAAATTCTAGCTGAAGATTTCCTGAAACCGATGGGCTTGAGTCAATACCGTCTGGCGCAGGACATCGGCGTGCCGCCGCGCCGCATCAACGAGATTGTGAAGGGTGAACGTGCCGTCACCGCCGACACGGCGTTGCGGCTGGGGCGGTATTTCAAGATGTCAGCCCAGTTCTGGTTGAACCTCCAGTCGCACTACGACCTTGAAATTGTCGAAGAACAACTGGGTCGGCGGCTGCAACGCGAAGTCAAAGAAATGGTGTTGGCCTGATTCATGGCCTGACAAAAAAGCCCCGACCAAATTTGGTCGGGGCTCTTCGTTCACTATGGGCAGGTTTAATTCTTACTTTGCAATTTTTTCGGCGCCGTCACTTTCAAGTTTTGTTTCAACTGGAGGTTTGCCACCTGCTTCAAGGCGCGTGTTTCAACCTCGTCCAAGACACCCTTTTCTTTCAGGAAATCCCGGAAGTTGCTGCCGCGATGATTCTTTTTACTCATAAATTTACGGGGAGCAGCCTATCAATTCAAACGTGCGTTTCAAACGGGGAAATTCAATTTGCGTTTACCACGGCCTCGCGCATCCGGCGAAAATAATCCGCCGCCGTTTCTGTGGAAACCTTGCGGTCAGCAAACTGATGTGAAATCCATCGCGCCGGTTCATGGCACGTCTGGCAATGACGCCCAAAGGCAAGGTCATCGCACCGGTCGCAAAAGTAATGGCCGGAAGTTTTGGAAGTCATAAAAAAGGGGGGTTACCCTCCCAACTTTTTTTAGCGCGCCGTTTCTACTCCGATTCGGAGTGCTGGCGCACGGCCACCGGGAAACACTTCGGGCGTTACTGAGAGGCGCCTTTTGGGCAAAAAAGGAAATAAAAAAGCCCGGAGTCGAATAGACTCCGGGCTTCGGTTGGTTGCGGACTTTCAAGCCGCAACGGTTTCAGCGGTGACGACCGTCAAGTGCGGGGCAACACCCTTGTTGATGTTTTCCAACCAGCGGTTTAGCGTGTCGTCGGACAGGCCGCTTTCCGCCCACGCATCGCTGACCTTCAGCGTGCCGGCGAAAATCGCGGCGCTCTTTTCCTCCGGCTTTTCACCGGCGGTCTTAATCCACGCGACGAGAAACTCAATCGCGTGTTCGGGCGTCAGGAGCGCGGCGTTTTCGTCGCCGGCTTTCTCCTTCGCGCCGTTCTGACGTTTGCGGATTTCCTTGAGCTTCGCCGTGGCGTCACCGGGCGTGGACAGTGCGTTAATCACGTCGAGCGTGTCATCGCAGCCGCGCCAGTTGTCGCCCTGCTTTTCCTTCGCGTGGTTCACGCATTTGTTGGCGATTTCCAGCGAGTTCACGCTGGCGGCGTCATAGCAGGTTTCGGAGAGCAGGGGATTGCCCTTGCCATCCTCGACCAAGCACATGGAGTTGAAAAACGCCGCGAGCGTTTCCAAACGTCCGGGCAATTCGCCGCCGCAGTTCTGGGCGTAAAATTGCTTGAACGTCAGGTCAGCCGGGATGGATTTCTCGTCCTTGAACCGGGCATGGTCGCGTTTCAACGCGGCCACCAGTTTCGCATACCACGGCGTCACCTTTTTATAGGTGTCGCGCGTTTCCTCGACTTTTTTGCCCAGCTTGACGCCATCGGCCATGAGCGCGTAACGCTCCGCCGGGGACAAGGCTTGGATTTCCGCATAGGTCAGTTGTTTGGCTTGTTTCATGTTTCCTTTGTGTGGTTTTGCGGGAAGTCGCGGGCGTTTTACCCATGAGGCTTCGCGCAAATCTACGTTGGCGGAAACAGTTCCAACTAAACTGACGGTCTTAAACACGGCCAGTCTTTCCAGACGGGCAAAGCTTGGCCGTGAAAATTTGTTTTACCATTTCAGCATCGCGGCCAATTGGCCGCAACGCAGTTGTCGCTCCGAATCGGAGTGCGGCGATGGCCGCCGGGAAATAAATCCCCGGCGTTTCTACGCGGCAGCCCATTGGCCGCAACGTAGTTGCCAACCGTCAGGTCGGCGCACGGGAGTTTCACCCATGCGCCGCGTGAGACAGTTGGCAAGAGCCGAACCTCGGCTTGGCACTGGGCAGATTACCCAGCGGAAAGAAGTGAATGCCAGCGGCAGCTTGCCGCTTTGCAATGCGGTTCAACGCATCGCGCCATTCGCTTTCACTTCAAAGGAAATGGCAACGCACAAAAAATTGTTTGGCGAATTTTTTTGATGTCGAAAAATAATTCAGACGTGCTTGCCGCTGGCGAATAATTTTCACCCCACAACTAGCAACGCGCCTTGCGCCGTTGCCTTGACTTTCCAAAGGGATTTGCAACACGTCTTTGCAGACGGCCAGCCTTTACAGTCGGCCACCATAAAGCAAAACGGCCAGCGGTTGCCCGCTGGCCGGTGTCAATTGTCCGTCAGGATTAAGTGCAACGCCGCACGGCGAACCCGCCCCCAATCAAGCCCAGCCGCTTGCACGCTTGCAACAGTCTCGCACCCGCGCCCGTTCGTCCGCTGGCCTTGAACCCCGCCAGCGTTGCCGCTTCATCTAAACGCAAGCCCGACAACAACGCCACCGCCGCCGTCCGTAGCTTCTCAATCACCGCCGCGCGTTGGCCGCGTCCGGTTGGCAGATTATCTAAACGCCGCAACAAACGCAGTTGCCGCGATGCCGCCAGCCGTTCAACCCGTAATCGTGCCGCCCGCTCGACGCGGGATTCGTCGCGCTGTTCACGGTTGAACCACAGCCAGTCATCGGACACCGTGCAAAGCGGGATGGACTCGCCGAGCCAATCGCGTGACAACTCCCGCACCGCCGCCCGCCATGCCACCCGCGCGGCCAGCGTCTCCGGTTCGTCGGCGCAATCCATTCCCGTTGCCCGCCAGACTGTCAGCGCACACGCCGCCGCCGCAATCGCTTCTTTGCGCTCGTCATCGCTGACAATGCGACCCGCACCTGCTATCCGTGCCGCGAGTCGCGCGACACAGTTGCCCGCCAGCGCGAGATCAACCTGGCCTTGACACTCCAGTAACAGACCGCCCGCCGGTGTCTCGCCGCTGGCGAGCAGTTCACGCACCGTCATGGATGCGAACCCCGCCCGCGTCTTTGGCGTATCAGTGAAGCCCGCCAGCGTCAACGCTTCACCCAGACTTTCCAACCCGCGCCCGCGCCCCGTGTCCGGGTTTTGTTCAAAATGGGTGGTCGAAAAACGGCCACCGCTACTAGGATTTATTGCAGTTTTCATTCGTATGTTTTTAGTTGTGCGCTTGGCCTTACTGGACGTTTGCCAGCAAATGTTCGGCACTTGCGCGTCACTGCCTAGATAAGCGGTTATGCGTGCATGACTCATCCTTCGCGTGCGCTTTTTTTCTGCCAAACAAACAGCGAAAATGCCCGTGGTTATTAGCTTAAAACGTCACCTTCTAAAAACCTAAAAACCTGCCCTAACCCCCTAGTGGGGGGTATAATTTTACGATTTGCCCTAGCGAAATCATAGACACCCCCGGAGGTCCTGATCATGTGCACATTTTTTAATAAACTCCTTGATGGTTGGCAGCCGTGCAGAAAATTTGATTAGCCATGGATATTTTTAAAGACCAGCGAAGTGGCATCCAACTACCAAGAAAAACCCGACTGCGACCGAGGGCGCGGGGCGTTGGTGATCGACGGTGTTACCATTTTAAAAAATGGTAACGCGAATGGTAACGCTGATTGGGCCCCTCTGAACTAGGCCATTGTGGGTGGGATGGTTTTCGGGTAACGAAAGGAAAACCATCATGAAGAAGACACATCACACGACCGAGCAGATCATCCGCATCCTGCGGGAGG